>ENA-UOOE01000687-UOOE01000687.1-fermentation-metagenome-genome-assembly--contig:-NODE-687-length-31672-cov-6.438530_pt1 | contig 31672 bp, 28 predicted proteins | sample MGYA00245776_ERZ724021 | MGnify/ENA primary metagenome ERZ724021 (study PRJEB28704, sample SAMN03018321) | fermentation metagenome | biome: anthropogenic terrestrial biome; feature: soil; material... | reverse complement strand
TTCCCATCCATATTATCCTAAATAGAAATGTCCATCATATTTGAACTACGCCATAAAATAGAAGAGATTAATGTATATATGGAAGATGGAAACTCTTCAAGTGTATATGCAAGTGAAAAGAAAAAAAGAAAGCATTATATCTTCTACAAATGAGATTTCAAATATTTCTTCTTCGTCTGCAGCAGCTATTGAAGAAGTCAGCGCTGTTGTGGATGAACAAGCTAATGTAATTACTCTAATTACACGGTCAGCAGAAAAACTAAAGGAAATGTCACAAGCTTTAAAAGAAGCTGTTACTAAATTTGAACTGTGAGATGCAGCCTTATAGCTGCATCTCACTTTTCTAAAAATTGTGTTAGTTCATTAATAGAGCCTTAAATGAAATCTAGAAGCTTAAGGTTAAATACATTTTCATCTGTAATTCTCTCCATTGAAGGAGATAGAACTTCAACAAATACCATTTCAATGAGAAATTGAACCTTTCCATCAATAAAATGACTGGTATGTGCTGTGGCGGAATTAAGTCTGCTTCCAATGCTTATATGAAAATGGGGAAGTATTTTCCCAGTTTTCTTATCATAGGCTATTGTGCCACAGCCAAGGGACTCTACATTTTCAAAGTATGCTGGTGAATTTGGGATTGGTGCTTCAGGATATTCAGTTTTGCAGCAGGTGCCAACTATAGTTATTTCACTAAAATCTCCAGAGAAAAATGGTACGTATCCTTGTTTTACATTGTTTACTTTGCAGAATTCTTCAAGTTCAGTCATAAAATCTTTTCCATGCTCAAATCTGATTCCAAAAGTTCTTCCTATTTTTAATTCTGATGATATCATTTTTTATCCTTCCCTATCATATATTAATTATTTTGTCTACAAAATAATTATACTATATTGTTCCACTGTAAATTTCATTAGTTAGTGTTAAATTTAACTTAACTTTACGCATATGCGGATAAGCCCATATTCATATGTTGAAAAATTTCCACTATTATATGTTTTTTTAATTTGGTAAAATAGAAATATGTAGAATAAGTAAACAATATTGTAGACGAAGTCACTAAGAAAAGGTGTGATAATCCTGTTAAAAAAGCATTGGAAAGTATGATATTACAGGGATTAGCTGAGTATAAAATGTTAATTACAAAGGAATGTAAGGAAAATCTGCCTTTTACCATTATTATGGCTGATGTTAATGGATTAAAGCTAATAGACGATTCCTTTGGACATGCTATTGGTGATGAATTGTTAAAAAAGGTTTCAGCGGTAATGCTTAGTGGTTGTGGTGATAAAGGAATAATATCACGTGTAGGAGGAGATGAATTTGTAATATTACTGCCGAAAACAAATGAACTTGAAGCAGATGAAATAATTAAGCGCATTTTAGAATTGACTTCAAAGGAGAAAGTAGCGTCAATAAATATTTCAATTTCTTTCGGATTTGCTACAAAGCATTATGATGACGAAAATATATTTGAAGTACTGAAAAAGGCAGAGGATTTTATGTATAAAAGGAAGCTTTTTGAAAGTCCAAGCATGAGAGGAAAAACAATAGCTGCCATTATAAATACGCTGCATGAAAAAAATAAAAGAGAGGAGCAGCATTCTCATAGAGGGTATCTGAATATTGTAATCGTCTAGGAAAAGCTATGAACCTACCAGATGGTGAAATACAGGAACTAAAAACTGTAGGCTTGTTACATGACATAGGAAAGGTTGCCATAGATGAGAATATTTTAAATAAGCCAGGTAAGCTAACCAATGAAGAGTGGGAAGAACTTAAACGTCATCCAGAAATAGGATATCGTATTTTAAGTTCTGCTAATGATATGGCAGAAATAGCGGAATATGTGCTGGCACATCATGAAAGGTGGGATGGAACTGGCTATCCAAAGGGACTTAGGGGAAAGCAAATTCCACTAAAATCAAGAATAATTGCAATAGCTGATGCTTTTGATGCTATGATTAGTGAAAGACCTTATAAAAATGCTTTATCAAAAGATGCAGCTGTAAAAGAGCTTATTAATAATGCAGGTATTCAATTTGATCCAGAACTTGTAAAGATATTTATTGAAGAAGTAGTATGATTCATGAAAATAGAAATAAATAAAAGATAAATTAAAATTATTGAGGAGAAGGAAGTTAAAGTGAGTTTTTTAAAAAATATTAAAGTAAGAACACAATGCTGTGGCAGAATATGGCAGAAAATGCGCAGAACTCTAGTGAATAATCAGAAACAATAAAAGTAAGTGTTGGTGAAACTATGAGTGTAAGGAATTTACTCCTATGAGTGAGACTGCGGTATTATATTTTTTTATCATCAATTATGTTTGAATAACCAGACACTTTAATTTTAGCCTTTTCCCGTCTTAAAATTTCTTCAATATGTCGTAGCTCTTTAATTTGATATTTATATATGGATACATCCTCTAAAATGACTTTATGTTTTGTAAATTCTACCTGTTCTTCACTTAGAGGAATACATATAATTTCAGTTGTATTATTTTTACGTTGGACATCAGCTGATGGAAGGGCTTCTCTCTCAATTATCAGTTCTTCATGTATGACAGGTATAGTAAAGTTTTTTTCCTCCGTCAAGGTCTCTTTATGAATTTTTACCTTTCCTGTTTGTATCCACTTTTTTGCTATGTCAAGCTGTTCTTCTTTAAGTTGAAGAGTTGTACTATTGGTATTATTATTTATCTCTGACATAAATTTTATCCTCCATAACTTTCAATTTTCCACTATCAATTGTCAACTGTTTAAAAATATATATACGTTTTAAAAGGGCTGACACACTAATTAATTAGTGCAACAGCCCCGTTTCAAATCTAATTAGCTCTGGCTAGTTGTGTTGTCAACTACATTAGCATCACCAATTGTGTTTACCTTGGCTTCTTCTCGTTTAAGAGTTTCGTTTATATGCTCTGTATCTTTTATGGAATTTTTGTGAGCTGAAACTTCTCCTGATACTACTGTGTGCTTATTTACGTCAACTTTTTCTTCACTTACAGGAATTTTAATAGTTTCCTCATCAGTTATAGGTGAATCGGAGGCCTCGTTGTCTAGGTTTCTTCTTTCAATGACTACTTCCTCACGTGTTACAGGAACATCCACACTTTTTTTCTCTTCTATGATTTCTTTGCTAAGTTCTACTTCACCTTTTTGAACTTTATTTTTAGCAATGTCAAGCTCTTCCTTACGGAGACGAAGTTTTGCATCATCCTTATCAATATCTTTTTTATTATCATCATTGTTTCCCAAAATTCCATCTAATATACTCATATATAGACACCTCCATAAATAATGATCATTTATATATTACCCTTTGTAGAATATATTATCCTGCTTGAATATTGGAAATATGCTAAAGAAAAGGTTTGAGAGGAATTAAAAACGTCTTTCCAACATTAAAAACAGATTATTAGAGGATGACAATAACATGATATAATAGTGTTATCAGTATTTATATAAAACATACAAAAATAAGAATCGAGGAATGTATATGAAGAAATTTTATCGTGGGATGATATACTGCATCGGACTTGTGATACTTGCATTGGGAATTATTTTAAATACAAAAACAGGTTTAGGAGTATCTCCTATAATTTCCATACCTTATTCTATTTCAAAAATTTGGAATATAAATTTGGGAAATGCAACTATGTGTATTTATATATTATGTGTAGCTGGACAAGCGGCACTGCGTGGCAAAGAGTTTCGGGCATTTGACTTACTGCAGGTTCCCATGAGTATTATATTTAGTCGTATAATTAATATTTTTAATGATATGATAGTTATAAATTGTGATAGTTTAATAATGAATTTGCTTTTACTTGCAGCAGCAATTATGCTTACTGGAATTGGAGCATATACTACAGTTCAAATGAAGATCGTTCCAAATGCTGCAGATGGTCTTACACAAGCACTAGCAGAACGAATTAAAAAAGGCCTTGGCTTGGCAAAAAATATAATAGATATATCAAGTGTTATAATCACTGTAGTTATTGGATTGGTGTGTGCTGGAAAAGTTGTTGGAATTGGACTTGGAACTTTAGCAGCAGTCATTTGTGTTGGCCGTGCTATTGCTTTAACTAATATATTATTTGGAAAGAAAATGATTGCACTTGTAGATTAAGAAAAATAGAAGCTTATGTAATATTAATATTGACAGAGAAAAAATACAATGCTATATTAATGGTAAAGTTATATAGAGTATCCTTCGGGGTTGGGTGAAATTCCCTATCGGCGGTACAGCCCGCAAGCCATATGGCAGATTCGGTTAGATTCCGAAGCCGACAGTATAGTCTGGATGAAAGAAGGTGAATAAACAATGTGCATGTGTTTACTATGTTTACAATCCCCTGGGAAAACCTAGGGGATATTTTATTTTACTTAGGCATTTGAAAGAAAATAACAAGTCAAAGATGCGACGAATATTTTTTATCAGACAAGGAGGCAGGTTCCGCAGATAGTGAATCCTATCTAAGGGTTCTACCGACGCAGTATGATAAAAAATAGACTAGCATACTGACTAGTTATTTCTTTGAAAATGCCTTAAATTAAATATGAAATAATATGATAAAGAAAAGAGGCGAATTTTAGTGGGAGATTACAACTTTTATGTACCTCCTCACTAAAGATATAAAATGGAACATTATTATCTTGGTTTTGATGCAGGCACTCAAAGTGTAAAAGTGGCTGTATATGATAAAAATATGAAATGTGTAGCAAAATCATCAAATCAGACAACCTTAAAATATCCACATCCAGGGTGGGTTGATATGGATGCAGATGAATATCTTTTACTTACAAAACTTGGTATAAAACAATGCATAGAACAGTTAAAAAAACAGGAAATTGATCCTAACCTAATCAAAGCAATTATGGGGGATGGAATTATTTGTGGAATTGTTGGTATAGACGAGAGGGGGAAGGCAATTACACCTTACATAAACTATTTGGATTCAAGAACACAGAGTGATGCTGAAGCCCTTAATAAATTGAATCTTGATATCTGGGGAAAGGAAACAGGTAATTCTGATCCAAGCTGTATGTTTCCTGCATTGCATGCAAGATGGATTTTAGCAAATAATAAAGAGTTTCAAAAAAGAGGAAAAAAGTTTGTCCACAATGCTCCTTATATATTGATGAATCTTGCAGGTTTAGAGGGTAGTGATGCTTTTGTTGATTGGGGAACTATGTCAGGATGGGGCCTTGGATATCGCGTATATGAAAAGAAATGGTCTGATAAGCAGCTTGATATATTGGGAATAGATAAAAGTTATATGCCTAAAATTGTAAAGCCCTGGGATATTATTGGTACATTATCAGAAGATGCGGCAAAAGAAACTGGATGTCCTGCTGGTATACCAATTTGTGCTGGCGCAGGTGACACAATGCAGTCAATGCTGGGAAGTGGAATCCTTGAAGCAAATAAGGCTGTGGACGTTGCAGGAACGTGTGCCATGTTTTGTGTTTCTACAAATGGAATTATTCCAGAGCTTAGCCAAAGAGGAAGTGAATTGATTTTTAACAGCGGTACTTTAGAAAATACATATTTTTATTGGGGATTTGTTAGAACTGGAGGTCTAGCACTGCGCTGGTTTAAGGACAATATTTGTCAAAAGGCTAATGATGACAGCTACTATAAACTGCTTAGCAACGGAGCAGAAAAGGTTGTACCAGGATGCAATGGTGTGATCTTCTTACCATATTTAACTGGTGGATACGGCGAATTTTCAAAGGTAAAAGGTTGTTTCATTAATATGACTTTGGATACAGATCAATTTGTTTTATGGAGGTCTGTTTTGGAGGCCATTGCCTATGATTATATGGAAATTACAAATGATTATCGAAATGCTGGTATCAAAATAGATACAATTACTATTACCGAGGGTGGAAGTAGAGACGATTTGTGGAATCAAATTAAAGCAGATATTATGCAAAGTGAGACAATTACATTAGAAGTCTCAGGAGGCGCTGTGTTGACAGATTGTATTATTGCAGCATATGCAGCTGGTGAGATAGAAAATTTAAAAGAAGAACTTATGAGAAATTTAAAAATTATCAATAAATATAGTCCAAATTCAAACAATTCAAAAATATATAGGGAGCAGTATATACTTCGAAAATATGTATTAAATAGTGTAGTTGGCAACATAAAGTGATAAATTATATGAAAAAAAGGTTAGCAGTTAATTGCTAACCTTTTTTTTCATATAACCTATGCTCATTTCCAATAGCCATTTTAAGTGTTATGATGTAGAATCTAATTTAAACATTGCTACTAATTTATCCATTTTAATAGATAACTCATTAAGTTCTTTTGCCGTATCTGAAATAGAATTCATAGCACTAGTTTGTTCTTTAACCATTGCTGATACTTCTTCAGTTGAACTAGCTGATTCCTCTGATATAGTAGATATTTTTTCAATAGAAACTATAGCTTTTTCTTTGTTTTCATCCATACTTTTAATATTTATTGATAAATTATTTATGTGATTTAAACTGTTTTGTATAGAATCTTGAATTAAATTAAAGGATTTTTCTGTTTCAATTATGGAAGTGTTAGATTTTCTTACAGCATCCATACCAATGTCCATAGTATTCTTTGCAAGACTTATTTCTTGCTGTATTTCATTTATAATATTAGCTATTTCTTTTGTTGAGTTTGTACTTTGTTCTGATAAATGACGTATTTCCTCTGCAACTACAGCAAAACCTTTACCGTGTTCACCAGCTCGAGCTGCTTCAATAGCTGCATTAAGTGCTAACAAATTTGTTTGTTCTGAAACAGTATTAATAGTACTTACTATATTGCCTATAGAATCTGATTTATTGTCTAGGTTATCAACAATAGTAGATAATTTATTTGTTACATCACTATTTATTTTAAATTTTTCTGTAAGAATATTTAGTGATTGAGAACCTTTAATACTCATTTCTTTAGCATTTTTATGGGCTTCTTTTACTACATTAGAACTTTGCAGAGCAACTTGTATATCATTAGCTAAACTTTTGATTTTTTCTAAGCTATCCTGAGAAAATGTAGCATGTTCAACTGCACTACTTGCTAATTCGGACATTGCCGCAGAAACATTATTAATATATATTAAAGTATCACTAGTATTTGTAGATAGACTTTTAGAATATTTAAAAATCTGACTGGAACTATTTTGTAGATTAAGAACTACATTAATTAGATTTTTCTTTAAATTAAGTACAGCTCTAATCATATAGCCTACCTCATCGTTATTATGAGAAAATTTATCTAAGTTTTTATCTATATTTGAAGAAAGATCACATTGAGATATAGCGGTTACAAGCTCAGTAGTTGCCTTAATTGGTTCTGAAATTTTTCTACCTAAATATAATGCTGCAATTATTGATAAAAGTATTCCTATTATAATAATAAAAGAAATTATCATGACTAACTTATTAATGCCGCTAAGGACTTCAGATATAGGTGGTGCAACAGTTAAAACCCATTTGTTTGAAAGTTTTGTATAAGCTAGTAATTTAAATTGTCCATTTTTACTTTTATATTTAATAAAGCCAGCGTGGTTTCCTTGCATTTCTTCATAAATATTTTTATAAATACCATTTTTGACTGTAGCTAGATTATCTTTGTATGTAAAATCAGGATGAACTAAATAGTCATATTTATCATTGTATAATGAGGCATAGCCTGTATTATATACTTTAATACCATTTATTAAGCTTTTAATATAACTAAGTTTTAAATCTACGCCAACAACACCTATAAGTACATTATCTTTGAATATAGGTTTTGAGTATGTAATTACGTCTGAATTAACGATATATGAGGTATGTGGGATAGACCAAGTGCCATTTTTATTTTTTATGGTTTCATAGTACCACTGCATATTTTTATTGTTAGAGTTATATTTTTCTTTTGTTAATTGTGGCTGTATTTCAAAATTACCTGTACCTTTAATGTCGGCAAGAGTTACATCAGTTACTTCACCAGTTAATTCTGGATTAAGGATGAAATACATAGATGAATAAGAATTAGATCCTTCTGAATCATTTTTTATAGCTGATACTAATGAATTTTTGTATTTTTCTATATATGTTGGATCTGATTTTAATTGTTCTGTATCAAAGCTGTTGAGTACATTAGAGTATAAATAGCCTACTTTATTTTCTGACAAGTTAAGGTTTTCATTTAAATCACCAGCTATGCTTTTAGACATATAGACAAGCTTGTCCATAGCTTCCTTATTTATAAATGTCTTTCCTGCAATTATTGAAACGGTTCCTAAGATTGAAGACAAAGTAACACAGCAAATTATAATAGTTACTATGATTTTAGTACTTATTTTTTTCATATTAGTAATCCTTTCAAAATTATAAATTGTTAAAGTTTTTATAATATAATAATATTTCGTATAATATTTCTTAACAATGATTATTTTACCATTTGTTTTACGAATAGTCAAAAAATTATACAAATGGCTAAATATATTTAATTACTCTTTTAAGGATACATTAGGATACATTAAATTTGATGAAGTTTAATGTAAATTATGATAGAAAAATTAGTATTTTCTAAATTGTAAGAGGAATTTAGAAATTTTTATAGAATATCTTTAAGGAATGTTATATATAAATAATAAATAAAACGGAAATGGAGGGATATTATGTCGTATTGTTCTAAATGTGGGAAAAAGCTTGAGGAAGGTGATATATATTGTCCTGATTGTGGAACTAAAAATATAGAAGTAAATGACAATGTAAAAATCAAATCGCAAACTGTTCTAAATGTAGATACTAATTTTAAAATTATTGTAAATATTCTAGTAAATATGTTTTTGAAACCAATTACAACGGCAAAAAAATTTATAAATGAAACAGAAAAAAACACAGTAATTATGTTAACCTTATTTTTGGCAGCTATGCAGGGACTTTTAGGAATGTGGAGAATAAGTCAGATTGTTTCAAGCATAACTAACATTGTACAAGATATTACTAGAAAAATAGTAGGAATTATAAATTTGATACAACCACAAGATTCTTCTAATGTAATAAGTGATAGTCAAATCAATGAAATAACAATTGAAATAAGTAAGATAAAGTCATATATAAAAATACCTTATGGAGAAATATTCTTACAAAATTGTGCACTTGTTTTAATTTCAGTATTAATTATTTTTGTAATAATCTGTGTAGCAAATACTTTATTATCTAAAAAGGCGCCTGAAAGATTTAAATACTATAAAACAGCACTTATAGTTATAGTTCCAACTCTGTATTTTGAATTCTTTTCTATTATATTTTCATATTTGTCAATTGATCTTGGACTAGCCTTAGCTTTATTAGGATATATATTTTCATTAATATGCTTTGCAATGGTTATAGATGAATCACTAGTGATTTCTAAAGACTATACTGTATATGTTGTTTCAGTTACAAGTTTAGTTACTATCGTCGTTCTTATATTATGTTTTGAGGGGTTTATGCCATCTATTTTATCCAGCATAGTCTCATCAATTATGAATGATATAAAAAATTTAAGAATTTAGAATTTAATTGGAGGGTGAAGAATGAATTTTTGTCCGAAGTGTGGAGCTAGTGTTAAAGAAGAAGCTGAATTTTGTCACAATTGTGGTTACAATCTTAAGACAAAGTCAAGTAATATTGAGGAAAATGGTAATCTTGAGGGCCCAGAAAATTTGGAAGAAAAAGTAGATCAATTTAAGGATAAATTAGGGAATATTAAATCTGTTTTAAATAATAAAATATCAATTGGCATAATTATTGCTTGTGCATTTATAATAATATTCATTTTTGTTGGAAAGACAATTAGCAGTCCTCAAAAAGCCGTTGCTTCATTTCAAAACACTATAAATAAAGATGATGCTGCTGCACTATCTAAAATATTGTATACAACTGATGGAAGGTTCAATTTAAAATCAGATACTGTAAATCCACTTTTGAAATCTTTTAAGAATACTCCTTCGCAGCTTTCAAGTACTATTAATGATTTAAATAATCAGGCTGCAAACTTAAAAAATGGTGGTGTAGAAAATCAAAGCTCTAATTTGTATATTACAAAAGTAGGTAGAACTTTGATTTTCTTTCCAAAATATAAAATTGCATTTAAACCAGTTTTTTTAACTTTAACTTCAAATGTTAAAGGGGCAGATATTTTAATAAATGATAATAAAATAACAAAGGTTGACAGTGATAATTTTTCAAAACAATTTGGGCCGTATATACCAGGATTATATAATGTAGAAGGGAAAGCTTACGGTGATTTTGGAGAGATGGATAATAAGACGAAGGTAGATTTTATAAGTGATAAAAAACAAAGTGAAACGGCAGAAGCGTTAAAGGGGATCTATTTAAAAGTGTATTCTAATTATGACAATAATGAAATATATGTTAATGGTAAAGATACTAAAAAATCTTTAAATTCTGGGGATACAATTGGACCTGTTGCATCAGGAGCAAGTATTTATGCAATTATAAATTACAATGGAGAACAGATTAAAAGTTCTTCTGCTAATCTTTCAGATAACGATAGTGTAATTAGTTTTGATTATTCTAAACAGGGAGAAACACCTGAGCAGCGGCAAAATGATATCAACAATATGATAGTTGGATATGCTTCTACCCTTGCTGATGCATTAACTTCTGGAAATGCAGGACAGCTTCAATCGTATATGTATCCGGGAAGTAAATTAGACAAACAACAGATGGACAATATAAATTCTTATTATAAAGATAATAGCAACTTTTATGAAAAGTATGATTCTGCTGTTGTTAATTCTTATAAGATGGATACAAGTGGTAAGTCAGGTACAGTAGATGCAACAGAAGTATATGATATTAATGAAAATTATAGTCAATCTAATTCTCAGACAAAAACGAGAACTTTTGAGAATATATATAAATTTAAGTACAATGATACTACACAATCATACCAATTAACTGAAAGAACAAGTGCTGTAGAAAAGTAATTTTATCTTGCTTTAGATGCCATATATCTCATAGTTATTATGGGGAAGCTTATATAGGAAAAATATATAAACATGAATATGAAAATTTACACAGCATTAATTAGAGTTTTTTAGCCAGGACATTAACAGGAGAGGAAGCCTAATGGAAAGATGAAAAAAAAGAAAAAGCCAATACTAGCTTTCAGCGTTATATGTTTATTTTTAATAGTATTATTAGTAATGAAATTTAATACTTATAAGGCAAGCTTAAATCAAGAAAAGGAAGCATCTGCTTCAAATGTGAGAAAGGAAAGCAAATCTTATAAAAATTTAAAAAAGGTTGATAGTAAGACTAGAAAAGCTTCAACAATTGCATCGACAAAACAGGTTGATGCAATTGAAAGGGCAAGGCAGGTTGCAGAAGGGTGTATAGGTTTAAAAGATGTTGGAGTATGCTGTATTGAATTGAACAGTGGGAAGAGTTTTGGAATAAATCAAGATAAAGTTTACTATGCTGCAAGTACAGGTAAATTACCAGAGATTTTATATACTCAAAAAATGCTTAATGAAGGAAGTATAAGCGTAAATACTCAATTTGAGTACCATGATTATGTAAATAATATACCTGGAGCTATGATTAGAGGTGGTACGGGTGTGTTAAGCAATAATGTACATGATGGTGAAGTGGTTAGTGTTGGTACTCTACTAAAATATACCTGCAGTTATTCTGACAATCTAGCTTCTAATATGTTGGGGTATTATGTTTGTGATAAAAATGACGGTATTTTTAAGACTTATATTGGTAGCGTAATATCTAAGAATATAACTACCTTTTCTAAGGACTTCTCGGCTAAGGATATAGCTTTACTTATGAAGTCAATATATCTTCAAGGTGGGCAATCTGTAGATGATTTAAAAAATACAAGTTGGGACAACGTTAAAATACCTAAATATCTACCAGTAAAAGTAGCACATAAAATTGGCATAAATGGAGACTATAACCATGATGTAGCAATTGTTTATGCAAAGGACCCTTATATAATATCAATTATGACTAAAGGAGAAAGTGATGAATTTATTGCCCAATTGTCTAAGAAAGTTTACGATGAATTAAATATCTATGTAAATGCGAAGTAATAGGATGTAATGAAGAGTAAGTAACTTGAGTTAACTGAGTATTTATTTGTTCTTAAATAGTAACATAAGATACATATTTTTACCACTAATAGACTTATACTATAATTAAGAAATTTAAAGATTATACTAGGGAGGTAAGAATATGAATAGCTTAATTAAAAATATAGAATTCTTAGAATAGTATTTTTGTCATAGTTCATAATTTTAAGACTCCCAAGTGTAAAATATATTTTATGTCTTTATATTATTTTATGATTGTAATCAGTATGAGTGAGTATAATCACATAAAGCTGGACTTAAGTAAATGTAAATTAGGGCTGTTAACCAAAATATGTTTGTAAGCAGCCTATAAGTGTTATTTTCAGGGAATTATGATCTAAAAATAACACTTTCTTTATTGAACATATATCTTGCAAATGAGATTGCAGCAACTATATAAACTATCATCCAGCCAAAGGTTATGGCTATACAGACCTGATTTTGGTTCATCAAATAACACTACTGATGGATTATGTACTATAGATCTAGTTATAGAAATTTTTTGTTTCATTCCTCATAATTGTTTATTAAAGCTGTGCCTGATGTAGGCTTCAGCATGGTTGCAAGCATTCTAAGTGTAGTTGTTTTTCCTGCTCCATTTTCCCCAAGAAGTCCTACTATTTCGCCATTATTGATTTCAAAACTAATATTATCTACAGCTGAAATTTTTTTAAATATTTTAGTCAATGATTGAACTTTAATCATTGTATTTCCTGCCTCTCTTTTTTTATTTGAAATTAACTTGTTTCTCAAATTATTATGCAATAAGAAGAGAAAATTGTAAACTGTAAGTTTTAATACTATAAATATTTGTAAGAAAAGTTTAAAAAATTAGTTGACAATTTGAAAAAAAAATAATATACTTAAGAACAAGTTAACAATGATACAAGCTTTGATGGAGAAAGAAATATTTAATGTTTAACTGCAGAGAGTCAACGTTGGTGTAAGTTGGTGTTAATATAAATATGTAACTATCACTCCGGAGCTTCCAAGTAGAAAGGCTTTTGCCAAGTAAATAAGGACGTATACCAACGATATATGGTTAGGGTTTACGATGAATAAGATATTTTATTAATGTTGACCTGAGTTGAGAGGCAATTAGTATATCTAATTGCAAATGAGGTGGTACCACGGAAAGTTAATCTTTCGTCCTTATAAGCATATTTAAAAGTATGTTTATAAGAACGAAAGATTTTTTTATTTTATTAAAAAGTGTATGAATAGGGGGCTTTTACTTTATATTAGAAAATTTTTAAAATTGGGGCAAGGTGAAATACAGTAATAATATGACTATACCAAGTATAAGGAAGGAGATTTGAAAATTATGAAAGTAAATTTAACATTAAAGGATGTATTAGAGGCTAGTAAGAGAATAGAAGGAATATGTGTAAAAACTAAGTTGATATATAGTTCAGAATTCAGCAGGGAAAGTGGTAATGAAGTATATATAAAACCAGAAAATCTTCAGATTACTGGAGCATTTAAGTTAAGAGGAGCATTAAATAAAATTAGTAAATTAAGTGATGAACAAAAAGCAAAAGGATTAATAGCGTCGTCTGCAGGAAATCATGCTCAAGGTGTGGCATATTCTGCACAAAAGCTTGGAATTAAGGCAACAATTGTTATGCCTGAAACTACACCCTTTATAAAAGTCAATGCTACTAAAAACTATGGTGCTAATATAGTACTTAAAGGAAAAGTTTACGATGAGGCTTACGAAGAAGCTAAAAGATTAGAGAAAGAAAACGGATATACTTTTGTTCATCCTTTTAATGATGTGGATGTAATGGCAGGCCAGGGAACTATAGCACTTGAGATAATAGAAGAACTAAAAGATGTAGATGCTATACTAGTACCAATAGGTGGTGGTGGATTAATAAGTGGAATGGCAGTAGCTGCTAAATCCATCAATCCTAATATAAAAGTAATAGGAGTTCAGGCTGAAGGCGCAAACCCTATGAAAGTTTCTTTTGATACAGGTAAGCTCACTTATGCAGATAAAGTTGATACTATTGCTGACGGTGCGGCAGTAAAGCAGCCTGGAGACCTTGCTTTTGAAATAGTAAAAGAATATGTAGATGAAATTGTTACAGTAAGTGATAAAGAGCTTATGGAAGCTGTGTTTGTTGTTTTAGAAAAGCATAAGCTCGTGGCAGAAGCAACAGGAGTAATGTCTTTAGCAGCTCTAAAGAGGCTGAATTTTAAAGGAAAAAAAGTAGTTTCTTTAATAAGTGGAGGAAACATAGATGTAGTAACAATGGCATCTCTTTTAAATAATGGGTTATTTTCAAGAGGAAGAATATTCTGTTTCTCGGTGAAACTTAAGGATACTCCAGGACAACTTGTTAAAATATCTGAAATATTAGCAGAAAAGGGAGCTAATGTAATAAAATTAGACCACAATCAATTTAAGGCTGTTGATAGATTAAAACATGTGGTCTTAGAAGTTACAGTAGAAACAAATGGATATGAACATATAGAATCTATAGTTAAGGCATTAAATGATCACGGGTATGATGTAGATAGGGTTTGTTAAGAACAAAACTAAATGTTTTTTAGGAAAGGAGCTGTTATAGCAATTTTTCAAATCGCTATAAACAGTTCCTTTATTTAAAACATCATTGGACAGTCTATTTGTTTGGTACTTCTCCATAGTGTTTTATATCATTAGCTGAAGTTTTTACATATTTTAAAACAGTTTGATGTTTTTTATTGTCATACTCTTGAATATAATGATAGAAAACTATATTATTTACTGAATGTGGCGTCATACGAAAGTTTAAAAAGGTAGTAAAATCACTGCTGGTTACAGATTTTTTAGTTATAGGATCTTTATAGGAAAAAGAATGAAATACACCATTATGAGTGTGAAGATTTTTGGCACCCTTTTCTTTCCCATAGTAACAAAATACATGTTTATTGTTCCTTATTCCAATATCAATAAAGGCATGTGCATGGGAATGTTGAATATTATGGGTATGAAAATACTTTTCGCTATAAAAATAGAATTTATCATACTTAAAAGGGCTTCCTTTGCTTGCATCTGTACAATGTCGTACTATATAACCTTGACCATCGCAGCCTATTATTCTTCCGTTGTGTACCTTTACATTACCTTGCTGCTGATATAGTACGCCGATACCTTTGTAATTATCTGATAAACTACATGAGCTATTATAAGATGTTGCTCCTATTAAAACACCTTCTGTTTGTAAAGAAGTATCTTCTAATTCATCAATATTGACTTCGTTTTTATGATGATGTGACATCATCTTTTCCTCCTAACCATTGTTTATATTAGACTACTACAAAATTTTACAAGAGTCTAATATGTTCCCTAGTATACATAATATTTAAATACTATTTATTTGCTACAAGTTAGGTTCATTAATATAATATTATTATAAAAGGGATAAAATTAATAAGGGATAATTTATACGTTATATTTAAACTAAAAATTGGAGAAAAGTTTATGTTAAATAGCTAGAAATTTTGAGATTATCAATATAAATAGTATAATAGAATATAGGAACATTTAATATAAATTTATGTAAATTAAATATTCTAGAATTATTTAATAACTAATTATCAAAACATATATGAATAAGGAGAGATAATATGGGTATAACAGTTAAAAATGCAATAAAAAAATTAAAACCGGATGTATCTGAATTTGTTATGAAAGAATTGGAAAAACTAGACTCTAAGTGTTATTTACAAAGGCACGAATCTGATTATAGGTTTAATATACATCAAAAAGAAAACAAAAAGCTAAATTTACCTACAAGTGGAGGAGAACCTTGTATGAGAGCTTATGTATATGGAAACCTTATGTTTAAGGAAGAGAATATTTATTTATCAAATAAATGTATAAGTAATTCACAAGCATTAGAACATGATAGTTATAAGTTGATTTATGAAACTCAATATAATAAATATGTGAAACAATTAGAAGGTAAGGATAATGAAGAATACATGAGAAAATTCAAAGATGAAAATTTTATTAAAGTTGATGAAGATGATATGGAAGGAATAAAAATTACAGATGAAAATGTTGATGAAATAGTGGATAGTTTACTTAGTAACATACCGCCTTTTTCTCCAGAATACATTAAGATGTTTTCTGAACTATAGATAAATTTAATTCCTGTCAGATAAAATAGGCATATCAAAATTTTATAGTACATTTGAATATAAAAGAAAGATGAAAAATAAATGAAAGGTTTCATCTATTTTTCATCCAGGTCATAATAGAACCCCAAATAAATTTAATTAACACATATAAACAATATTGATGATCCTTAGTAATGGTAACAAAATATAATCAATTATCATACCATTAACGGGAATATTAACTTGATTACTCCCATCTGCATCCATTATAGTAAAACTTTAGTACTCAGTGTCATTTTAATTAGTGAACAGCCCCATTACATTTGCTAATTTATAAATAAAGCTATATAGAATTGAATTTAGTGTAATATAAAATTGATTAATATGGAAAGATAAATTATGAGACTACTTTTTTATTATAAACTAAAAAGGGGAATTCCTATGAATAAAAGCGTATTTTATAAATGGCTAAAAGTAATTAAAAAGTTAGATGATATGACTTGTAATGCTAAAATTTCAAATTGTCTTACAATAGAAGAATGTTATGGGGACTTAGATGATTCTTATGTAAGGGATAGGTGTGATTCTTTTTTTTGTAAACTTACTTATGCGGAAAAAAAGGCTGATGAAAATATAAACGCAAAAAATCTCTTTAATTCTTTAAAGTTGTATGTGGAATTTAAAGAAAATAAACTTCTTCAGGAAATAATGTATATGTCCGATGTAGATCCAGATAAATATGATGGATCCTATGAACTTGTCCGTGAAACAGTAGAGTCCTTTTCAAGAACACCTCTAGATGTACTTGATATCAGTGATTTGGATATGCTATATTTTATGACTGTTGGTACCTGGAAAGTTAAAGTAAAATACAAGATTCAAAAAATACAAAACAGTCATTTATCCATTGAAGAAAAGAAGAGACTAACTAAAATATTTAATGCTGTAATGGAGAAGGCTAGGAAACATGAATATGAAAATATTGTAGGTGAATGGTCTGTAGGGATGTTTAGTACTGGAGTTTGTACATTTAATTCAAAATCAGATGAGGAGGGTGCACGAAAATTTATATCTTTATGTGTAAAAATACATAAATCAGATGATGAAAATGAAATTCTTCAAATGGCTGAAGAAACCTTGAAATTTGGTATAAAAGGTATGCAAGCAGAGGAAGCTTCAGTTATTCTTCATTGTTTGAAGCCTTATATTTTCCCTATAATTAATACCCATACAATTGAAGCTTATGTTTTGCTTGAAGAAAAGGGAGTAATTCTTGAAGACCAAAAAGAACTCACGAATTATATTGAAAATACTAGAAGAATTAAAAAGTTTAGGGATAAAGAGTGTCTGTTTAGAAATTACAGGGTATTAGACATGAAATTATTAAGTATAGAGAGAATGAAAATAGATAAGTCCAAATACAATGAAATTGTGTCAAATAGGGATGTTATTAGTGAAGAAAATTCAGAAGTATCTTTTCACTCAAAATCTACTTACTCCAAAGATGATTTTTTAAATGAAATATTTATGGAAGAAGATCAGTATGATGTGATATATAACCTTTTAAGATATAAAAAGAACATAATTCTAAAAGGACCATCTGGTGTTGGTAAAACCTTTATAGCCCGAAAGTTTGTTTACTCTATAATGGAACAAAGAGATGATGCAAGGGTTAAGATGATTCAGTTTCATGAGGGCTATTCTTATGAAAATTTTGTTATAGGCTATAGACCAGAAAAGAATGGATTTAGCCTTAAATATGGCATATTTTATCGTTTCTGTAAGCAGGCAGAAAGGGATTCTAGAAGACCCTATTATTTTATAATTGATGAAATAAACAGAGGAAATCTAAGTAAAATCTTTGGAGAAGTCATCATGCTTGTTGAGTCTGATAAGCGCGGCCAGAATTACGCTCTATCTTTGCCGTATACTGAAAATTTGTTTTACATACCTAGAAATGTTTATATTATAGGTACCATGAATGCATCTAAAGGTAACAGCAGCGTGTTTGATTGTGGTCTCCGAAGACGTTTTGCTTTTATTGAAATTGAACCTGCATTTAACAATTTAAATTTTAAAAGATATATGGAAAGTAAAAGTAAAGATTTGGCAGACAGTATTATTGAAAAGTTTATAAAACTTAATGAAGATATTAAAAACGATCCTTCCTTAGGCAGGGATTTTCGTATAGGACACAGCTATTTTTGCACACCAAGGTATACATTGAGCAAAGAGGAATATAGAAACATTATTCTATATGAAATTTTACCTCAAATTGCCGAATATTGGCCTAATGAACCTTATAAGGTAAGAAAATGGCTAAAAGAACTTATAAGATAATAAAAAAAGACTATGAAGAAAGATTTTTAATCTAAACTTCATAGTTTTTATATTTTATAAAAAATGTATTGACACTGTGGCTAATAAAAATTATAATTAGTTAGAAACCTTACAATTAGAAATCTAACAAACGGCGGAGGTATGAAAATGGACAATAAAACAGAAATGTGCATTGGAAGAAAAATTAATATACTTTCTAGAAGAATTCATAGAAGAATAGATAAAGAGGCATCACAGTATGGTATAACTGCTGTTCAAGCTAGAATACTTGGTTTTATATATTGTAAGTCGAATAAAAAAGATATATTCCAAAGGGATATAGAAGAAGAGCTTGATATTAGACGTTCTTCAGTAACTAGTGTACTTCAATTAATGGAAAAAAATGGGCATATTAAAAGGGTAAGTGTTTCCGAAGATGCAAGACTTAAAAAGATAATACTTACAGAGAAAGGTTTGGAAATTCAGAAAAAAGTATATGATTGTATTCTTAATATGGAAAAATCTTTAAGGGATGAACTAAGTCACAGTGAGACAGACATACTAGTAAATTTAATTGATAGATTGTCTGAAAAAATTGGTAATTAAATATAATTTTATAATATTAGTGATAAATATAACAGGGGAGGGTAACTATGATAAAGAAGTTGTTAAATTATGTAGCAGAATTTAAAAAAGACACTATTCTTACTCCAATATACGTTGCTTTAGAAGCAATTATGGAGACAATTATTCCGTTATTAATGGCATGGATAATTGATAACGGAGTAGGAAAAGGAGACATGAAATATGTATGTATTGTTGGAGCAGTAATGATAGCAGTATCGTTTGTATCCCTCACTTGCGGTGTATTGTCAGGAAAACATGCTGCTAGAGCATCAACTGGTTTTGCTAGAAACTTAAGAAGGGCAATGTATTACAACATACAAAATTTTTCTTTTTCTAACATAGATAAGTATTCTACAGCGGGACTTATAACAAGGCTCACTACAGACGTAACAAATGTTCAAAATGCATTTCAAATGCTAATAAGAATGTTTGTTAGAGCACCATTCATGCTGATTTTCGCTATGGGAATGAGTTTTTATATAAATGCAAAATTATCTTTAGTATTTTTAGGAGCAATAATTTTTCTAGGAATTATACTGTATTTTATCATGACAAAAGTACATCCATATTTTATGGAGGTTTTTAGAAAATATGATGATTTAAATGCCAGTGTGCAAGAAAATTTAACTGCTATAAGAACCGTAAAGGCTTATGTAAGAGAAGAGCATGAAACAAGTAAGTTTTATAAAGCTTCTGAAATCTTATATAAATATTTCATAAGAGCTGAAAAATTAATAATAATTAATGCTCCTGCAATGCAGTTTGCAGTTTATACTTGTATTTTACTTTTATCATGGCTTGGAGCAAAGATGATTGTTTCAGAATCCATGACAACTGGTGAATTGATGAGTTTATTTACTTATACAACTAACATATTAATTAGTCTTATGATTATATCCATGGTATTTGTAATGGTAGTTATGTCAAAATCATCTGCTGAAAGAATCATTGAGGTTTTAGAAGAAAAAAGTGATTTATTAAATGAAAAAAATCCAATTTATGAAATAAAAAATGGATCTATTACATTTAATAATGTTGATTTTAGCTATAGTAAAGATAAGGACAACCTAACTTTAGAAAACATCAACCTAAAAATTAATTCTGGTGAAACTATAGGTATTATAGGAGGAACAGGTAGTTCTAAATCTACCTTAGTTCAACTTATTCCAAGGTTATATGATGTTATAAGAGGCAGTGTTGAGGTTGGTGGAATTGATGTTAGAAAGTACGATATAGAAACTCTTAGAAATGAAGTTTCAATGGTGCTGCAAAAGAATGTACTATTTTCTGGAACAATAAAAGAAAATTTGAGATGGGGAAAAAAAGATGCGGCTGACGAAGAAATAATTACTGCATGTAGAGAGGCACAGGCTGATGAATTTATAGAAAACTTTTCTGATAAATATGATACTTTTATTGAACAAGGCGGAACAAATGTATCTGGAGGTCAAAAACAAAGATTGTGTATTGCAAGAGCTCTGCTAAAAAAACCAAAAATATTAATTTTGGATGATTCTACTAGTGCAGTGGATACTAAAACCGATGCTCTTATTAGAAAAGCATTTAAAGAATCAATACCTGATACTACAAAGCTTATTATTGCACAGCGTATTTCTTCAGTAGAAGATGCAGATAGAATTATTGTATTAAATGATGGAAAGATAGATGGATTTGGAACTCATCAAGAGTTATTAAATTCAAATGACATATACAGAGAAGTTTATGAATCTCAAGTGAAAGGAGACAAGGATAATGAGTAAAAACAATACCGTTAAGCCTAAAGCAATGGGCAGACATCGTGGATATGCAAAAGCTAGTAAAAATTCTTTAAAGACATTAAAAAGATTATTAGCTTATGTCATCAAGGAATATAAGTTTTTATTTTTTATCGTATTAGTAAGTATTATTATAAGTTCTCTTGCTAATGTTATTGGTACATTATTTTTGAAAAACTTAATTGATGATTATATAACACCGCTTTTAAAAAAATCAAATCCTAATTTTGGACCGCTGTTTAAAATGATAACTACTATGGCAGTAATTTATTATGTTGGAGTTGTATCAACATATGTATACAGTCGTGTAATGATTGTAATTTCTCAAGGATCACTTAAGAAAATAAGAGATGATATGTTTTCTCATATGGAAAGTCTACCTATAAGTTTCTTTGATACACATTCTCATGGAGATTTGATGAGCCTTTATACAAATGATACAGATACTTTAAGACAAATGATTAGCCAGGGTATACCACAATTGTTGACGGCAATCATAACTATTATAGGTACATTTATATCCATGATTTACTTGAATTTACCGTTATCAGGGATTGAAGTTTTAATTGTCATTATAGTGTTATATGTCACTAAAGTTATTGGAACAAAGAGTGGAAAGTACTTTGGACTTCAGCAAAAAGATTTAGGCATGGTAAATGGATATATAGAAGAAATGATAAATGGACAAAAGATTGTAAAAGTCTTTTGCCACGAAGAAGAGGCAAAGGCAAACTTTGATAAATTGAATAATATGCTTTATGAAAGTGCAAATAGTGCCAATATGTATGCCAATATTTTAATGCCTATAATGGGCAACATTGGTTATTTAAATTATGTATTTGTTGCTATTTTTGGTTCTATTCTAGCTATTAGCGGATTTAGTGGAGTTACTCTTGGGGGAATTGCAGCATTTCTGCAATTAACAAGAATTTTTAGCGCTACAATTAATCAAATGTCCCAACAGTTTAATTTTGTAATTATGGCACTCGCAGGAGCCGAGCGTATATTCAAACTGCTTGATGAAAAGGAAGAAATGGATGAAGGTTATGTATCTTTAGTTAATGTAAGGGAAAATGAAAGTGGAGAATTAGTAGAATCAAAAGAACATACTGGAATTTGGGCGTGGAAACATCCACATAAAGATTGTACAGTTACTTATACAAAGCTTCTTGGAGAAGTAGTATTTGATGATGTGGATTTTGGTTATAATGACGAAAAAATTATATTGCATAACATAAAGCTTTATGCAAAGCCAGGACAAAAAGTAGCTTTTGTAGGAGCTACAGGTGCAGGAAAAACTACTATTACTAATTTAATTAACCGTTTTTATGATATTCAAGATGGAAAAATAAGATATGATGGCATCAATGTTAATAAAATTAAAAAGGATGATTTAAGAAGATCACTTGGAATTGTACTACAGGACCCACATCTATTTACAGGAACAGTTGCAGATAATATTAGATATGGAAAATTAGATGCAACAGATGAGGAAGTAGTTGCTGCAGCAAAGCTTGCAAATGCAGATGGTTTTATAAAACACTTACCAAATGGATATAAAACAGTTATTACCGGTGATGGAGGAAATTTATCACAAGGTCAAAGACAGCTATTAACTATTGCTAGAGCTGCTATTGCAGATCCACCAGTTTTAATACTTGATGAAGCTACATCCAGTATTGATACGAGAACAGAAGCTATTGTTCAAGAGGGAATGGATAAGCTTATGAAGGGAAGAACGGTATTTGTAATTGCCCATAGACTTTCTACAGTTAAAAATTCTAATGTAATTATGGTACTAGAACAAGGTAGAATTATTGAAAGAGGAAGTCACGATGATTTAATTGAACAAAGGGGTAAGTATTATCAGTTGTACACAGGAGCATTTGAATTGTCGTAAATGAATTTTTGACTGCGTGTAGTTAAAGTTAAAAGTCCAGTTAGATATTTTGTTAAACCAAATGCAAAATATTTAATTGGATTTTATTTTTATCTGATGGCTACCTACTGTAACACTCCCACGCACTCTGTGAAAGCGACTATCACCAAATCAAAGATTTGGGATATCTGCTTTTCTCCAAGTGGGAGATAACAGTAGCTACGCCCCTAGATAATTCATCTAAACTTAGTGGGAGAAACAAAACTCTAAAGAGAAAGTGACTATCATCAAATCAAAAATTTGAGATATCTGCTTTTCCCACTAAGTAAGATTCATTGATAAGTAAAAATATATAAACTATAATAAATTTTATTGATTTGATATTATAAAAAATAGTAAATTGCACATTATCTATTTAATTATAATTAGAGATGTGTTATAATAACCATTGCACATATACATAAAAACTCAATGTTACTATATCATAAAATGAATTTTATGTCAAGTGCTTTATTTTCATTTTTAGGAGGAAAAACGATGAATTTACCTGAAATATTTAATTCACTCAGCAAGTTACAGGAATCAAACATTATAATTGAAATTTCTAAATTGAATGATGAGCTTAGAACACATAATCTTGCTCTTAGTGTCAAAGATGCAAAAGATATAATAAAGAGCAGAAATAATGCATTAAAAGCTCAGGGCAGGATTGAGCTGAATTTAGATGTAATGAAATCCATAATAAAAGAGCTTGGAAAATCTTCTTATGTAAATCAAGATAATTTAGTTGAAACAATTGAGGATATGTATGAAGTATTTCATTATGTGAAAAATTCTACGTCTGATTTTCTATGTGATGAAGAAATACTAAAAACAATAATGTTTTTTTATAATACAGTTTATGGTGGTTCAGTGGAACTTATAAAAGGCAAAGGTATTGAAAAAATTATAGATAATTTTAGAAACAATAAAGATATTGATGATATAAAAGAAGAGGAGGACAATTAATAGTGAAAGAATCACTTGAAAATATGAAGGTAGGTTCATTATATATTCTCCAAAATTTAATAGTAAGGTACACAAAAGGTAAGTGCAGTTCTATAAAAGAAGATACGGCGGTTCATATTTTGAATTCAATTTACTATGCCATCAATGCCTACATTAAAAGTTCAACAAATTCTAGCAAGGGATTTTCTTTGATGGTTCAAGATGATATAGTTAAAATGTATGAAGGTGGCATTGAAACCCTTAAAAAATCTGTGTTAGAGTGTAAAGAACTTTATAGAGAAGTAAAAGAAAACAAGCTTCATATACCAAATCAAATATACAACGATATGATAGATACTGTACTACCTTATTTCTTTGAAAGTTATGATATAATTTTTGGAGCACAGGATGTAACATGTACCATGGACTATCCCCTTGTATTTGATAATATGAATATAAAAGGCATTTATTATATAAAACAATACCTTGAAAAATTGAAGACTGAAACTGAATTTTGTAATTTCTTTATGCAGAAAGACATTAGAAAATTACTTAGAGATTATGGCAGGAAGTATAAAATAAATATTATAAAAGCTCCAATAAATGTGTTTGAAATACTTATTGACCAGTCTGTTTTTCTAGTTTTATCAGGAAACAGTAAAAAAGATCTTACAATATCTATGGATGAGTGGCAAAGGATAAATGAAAAGCTTTCTGAAAAAAACAAAGAAGAGATATCTTTGATTGTACACAGAGCTTTTAGTAAAATTATTTCTAAGTTTAATATTAAGAATTTGAGACTTATAGGATATATGAAAAGATATGAGAATTCACTTAAAACAAGGCTATTAATCGCCTGCAGCAGTGGAAATCTTTTCAATATGATTGTTATAGATAAAGAAAGCAATGAAGAAAAGGGCATTGTTTTAAAAAAAGGCAGGAAAATGGATAACTATGCATTTAGTCGTGTTGTGGATGAGATTACAAAATGCGAAGATGTTAAAGATAAACTTGAAATTATAAGTGAAAATGTACATTCTCTTGAAGATTACATGGATATTTTGAATTTAGAATGTCTATTTGGAGATGAATATAAAGAAGCATTTAAATCACTTGATGACATGTCCCTTGCTGTACTTGGAAAAAATGTATTTTATGATGATTTAAGGTGCAATTCTTTTAAACTCACGGCTGAGAAGCTGCTTCTATATAAAGATACTTTAGAATATGAATGGCAGAATTATTACATTGAATTTTTACTGGAACTAAAAGAAGAAAGAATAAAAAACATAGAAAAGACAATTATGGATATTGATTTAGGAGAAGAATTGTAATAGAAATGTATGGAGGTTTGTAACTTTGAAAATAAATAGACTTATTGCAATTATTGTTATGCTTTTAAATAGAAAAAAAATATCTGCAGCAGAATTAGCTGAAAAATTTGAGGTTTCTGTAAGAACCATCTACAGAGATATTGAAGCAATTAACATGTCTGGAATTCCTATAGTATCTCAACCTGGTAACAATGGGGGATTCTACATTGTGGACAATTATAAAATCAATCATCAGTTTCTAACGCTTAATGACATGATTTCCATAGTAGAGGCTTTGAAAAATATAAATGAAGTTTTAAATGATAAAAGTGTGGATTTAGCTATTGAAAAAGTAAAAAATATAGTACCTGATGAAAAGAAAAGTGATTTTAATTTGCATTTTAAACAAATATTTATAGACACTTTGCCATGGGGCTTTAAAAAGTCTAGTAAAGAAAATGAAAAATATAATATAATATATGAAGCTTTAGAGAACAAGAAGTGTATGACTTTTAACTATAGAAATGCAAAAAGTGAGTATATTTCGAGGAAGGTAGAACCATTAACCCTTGTATTTAAAGGCTTTGGATGGTATTTGTTTTCCTTTTGTAATTTAAGACAGGACTACAGGATATTTAAGCTCTCTAGAATGGATACTTTGAGCATTTTAAATGAAAATATTCATAAAGGTAGAATTTCCTATGAAAAGTATTTAAGTATGAATAAAGTTGAAAAGCTGCCTACAGAACTTACTCTTAAATTTTCAGAAAAAGTTAGGTACAAAGTAGAAGATTATTTTGACAAGGATGAAATGACCTTTGAAAAAGACGGCAGCATTATAGTAAATACTAATTTTTTGGAGGATGAATGGATTTATTCCATGATACTTGGCTACGGAGAATATGTAGAGGTAATAAAACCTCTTCATGTAAGAGAGACCATAAAAAATAGATGCAAAAAAATGAATATTATTTACAAAAGTTAAAATCAAACATGACATAATGTTGTCAAAGCTTTCCTATATAATAAAGACATAAATTACCCCATAAGGAAGGAGAATATTATATGAAACAAAAATACTGTCAAAGTTGTGGAATGCCAATGAGTGAGGAACTTTATGGTACTGAAGCAGATAATAAAAAAAATAAAGAGTATTGTATTTACTGTTATGAGAATGGAGGTTTTAAACAGCCGGATTTAACTATGGAACAGATGATTGAAGCTTGTGTACCTTTTATGGCTCAAAAGGGAATGAAGGAAAGTGAAGCAAGATCCCTTATGCAAAGTTGTCTTCCCAATTTAAAAAGGTGGAGAAAGAGTAAAATAACGTATAAAGTAGTTAAAAAGGATGAAATTAAATTAGTTGGCAAGGAGATAAGAACAACTAATGAAGATGGCAAATGTAAGGTTGTAATTGAAAAACTCTGGAGAGAATTCAGCCAGCAAAAGCTTGAAGACAAAATACCGAATAAAATAAATGATAATGAAATCTTAGGATTATATACCGACTATGAAAATAAAGAATTTGGACACTACTCTTATATGGTTGGACTTAAAGTATCAGATTTAAATAATATACCCGATGGTATGATATGTAGGGTAATACCGGCATCTAAATATTATGTGGTAACAGTAAAGGGAAAAATGCCGGAGGGCATTGGAGAAGCCTGGGGATATATATGGAATACTGATATTGAAAGAACTTATACAGGAGATTTTGAACTCTATGATGAGAGATATGATGGGAGTGAAAATTCCGAAGTGGATATATATGTGGCTGTAAAGTAAATCCACTAAAATTTTTCACTCACTCCAACTGGCTCAAAATCTTCTTTTAAAGCTCTATTTAAAAAGTATAAAGAAGTTAAAGCAGCGGAGGCATCGGTTATGGGATACGCAGCCCAGGCACCTTTTATACCAAAAAGCTGAACAAGTAGTATGGCTAATGGGATGAATACTATGATTTCTCTATATATTGAAAGCAGGAAACTTTTTTTAGCTTCACCAATTGCCTGGTAATAGGTTATTACTATATAGTATATGCCTGTTAAAGGGATTAGGGATATACACAGCCTGAATGCTTTAACTGTTTCATTTAAAAGGGCAGTATCATTTAAGAAAAAGCCTATGATATAATTTGAAAATAACATAAAGATTGACCAAAGTGTAAAAGAGGTTATTAGAACGGCTTTAATGGTAGTATTTAAAACTTTTTTGACTTTATCGTAGTTTTCAGCACCCAAATTATAAGCAACTATAGGCTGCATTGCAGAGCTTATGCCTATTATGGTTACGAATAGAAACATAGAAATTTTAGTTATTACCCCTATTATGACAATGGCAGATTCTCCGCCTTCAGCATAAAGTAGGTTGTTTAGCACTACAGCAACTAAGGCATCCTCAATTTCTATTACAAAGGTGGAGAATCCAACGGTCAGTATGTCCCATATAATTTCTTTTGTAACTGAATTGTGAATGGAACGTATTGAAAATTCCATATTAAAATTTCTTAGCACATTTTTAAACTTGTAAAGGGCAAAGGTAAAGGCAGTTATTTGAGATAATACAGTAGCTATAGCAGCACCTTCTATTCCAAAGTGCAATTTAACTATTAATATATAGTTGATTACAACATTTAAAATAACACCTATTAAATTAGTGTATAGCAGAGCTTTAGTTTTTTTTAGAGAAATCATAATATAACAGGCAACTACCGATAGAGATTGAAAAATGCCTCCTAAAAGTATTATAGATACATATTTGTTAACCAGAGGATAAGTTAGATTGTCGGCACCTAACATATAAAAAAGGGGTCTTCTAAATATAAAAATCATTAATGAAACTATTGTAAGTGATATTAGAACCAAGCTAAAAGAAGTAAATATTATTTTTTTAAATTCTGAAATATTCTTTTCACCTAAACTTCTGGCGGCATAAGTGGAAGCACCTACAGCTATTAAAAGTCCTAGGGCTACTAATAATTTTTGAATTGGAAATGCTATAGTAATAGCTGCTAGTGTAGTAACTCCTATGTAGTGTCCCACATATACCGTGTCTACAATATTATAAAGCTCAGATACCAACAGTGCGAACACAGAAGGTACGGCAAATCTTAAAAGTAATTTTGTTATTTTCTGTTGTTTAAGAGTATCATTTTCAATTTCCATAAATTTCACCTCAATAAGTTAAGCTATTAAAAATAGGTTTAACTTTTTCTATAGTTAAATTGTAATGCTTTTGGGCAAAATTTACATTCACTTAAAGGTTCATAAAAAGGTACTATGTCGCTATATTGTGAAAATAGTGACATTATTGAAATAGCCTAATAACACCTGTTTTAAGGTATTAATTAGACCTCTTTTATCAGAATTAATAAAGCACCATAACCGTTGAGCTTAGTTTGTATATTAAATACAGTGCTTTTTTTAAAGTTTTTAAAATGTATGCGCGGAAAAGAAGCTTTGTGAAGAATCTGCTTTTCTTCTTTGCTGAGTCTTTTTGGTTTTCCCATATCAAGCCAGTAGTTATATGAGGAACCGGATTTTTCATTTATTTCATAAGTAATTATTTTTATAGATGAAGGTATGTTTACTATATTTATTGAAAACTTTTGTGAAGCAGCATTTTTAACAGCTCTAAGTTTTGAAAAACTTTCAAAAGGAATTAGTTTATCCACATTGTCATGATGATTGTAGAGTAAAATTTGATATTCATTATTGGATTTTGTAACTATATATCCGTTGGATTTAGCAACCAAAGTGTCTCCAAGTTTATTTAATAAGTAATAAGCATAATAAGAAGGCTTTTTTATGCCCTTGTCATTTATAAGCCCCGGGTATCCAAAAAACACTTCATTAGTCAAGTTGACCTGTTTATCTAATACATCAAAAGCTCTTAAAAAATTTAGAGAATTTGTCGTATTTATTACACTGTTTATAATATATGGCACCATATAGGTTGTATCATAGATAAAATCTATGCTGTCTTTTGTATAAAATACATCTTTAACTATTTCTAATTCGTATTCTGTAAATAAAAGTTCTGTTGCTTTATCCATAACAATAGGTTCTATAGTAGAGTCAAATTGAAATTTAAAAGAATATAAGTTTAAACTATCTAGGTCATTAAAATAGTTTAGAAAAGATTTTATAGCTAACAGAAAGCTGGAAGTAGAGAAACCTGTATCATTTAAAACTATAATAGGTTTTATATTAAGTGTATCCAAAAATTCAAGTACATCCCGGGTTCTATTCCAATTATAGAACTTAGATTCTGGAAATATACACATATCTTCGCTGAAAATATTTAAAAGCCTGGCATAGGTAAAACCTATTTCTTCTTGAAGAACCTCTAATATATCTTTGTTATCTTCTAGGAGAAGTTCAAAGGCATCTCCTACATTTAATATATCTTTAAAGTCTTTGCTGAACTTTCCAAGGTTATCTCCCATATTTATATTTATTTTTGTTATTTTATCCTCATAATTGAATCTGTCATAGTCCTCCAAATAATATGTTAGGTACTCGAGACTTTCCCCTAGATTAAAAAATTTAATAATTTTTTGCTTCTCAAAAGTCTCGTCATCTACTTTGAATTTTTTCCTGTATTGAAGTGGAGTGTAGTTATAATGAATTTTAAAATGTTTATTAAAGTACCTAGTGTGGGAAAATCCTACTTCTTCTGAAATCTCAGATATGGTTTTATCTGTATCTAAGAGAAGTTTTGTGGCCTCTTCAACTCTATTTAAATTCAATAAATCTGTAAAGCTGTATCCTGTAACATCCTTTATGCCGTGAGACAGGTAGTCAGTACTTAAAAATTCTTTTTTTGCAATGTCCTGTAGGGTTATATTATCGTTATAATTATTGAAGATGTATTTGGATATTCTATGGTATCTTTCAAGCTGTTCCTCTTTTTCCCTTAAATATTCATTTTCATACATTAAATAATGAAAATTGTTTATGAGGTGATAGAGAAGATCTACAAGAATAGTTTCTATTTCCTCATCGTAGTTATACTGTTTTTGAATTGCCTCACAGGTTATTTTAGCTAGAAAAGTTCTTAAAATATCATATTTTTCACTTTCTTGAGCTCTGTCATCTGTAGTGTTGGTGAAGAAAAACATGTTTTCAATATCACTGTAGTATTTTTCGAAAAAATAAGGATCTATATGGAATATTAAAACTCTATTATCTATATCACTGCTTACAATACTGTGGGTTTCATCTATGTTTACTATTTCTATATCCTTTTCTATGAGATCATATTTGTCAGATTCTATAGTGATATTAAGAGTGCCCTTTAGGACATAAAGTATTTCTATTGAATTATGCCAATGGAGAGGATAATTCATTATATTTGCTAAATTTATTGAAACAGGTATATCTGTAGGATAATTTATATATTTTCTCCTCATAGATTTAACTCCTTTCTTCTTTAGGGAAAAGAAGGGTCAAGCCCTAACAATACTTTTTAAAATTAGGATATGTTTTAATACAATAAATTATTAAATTGTAGTGTGTTCATATACTAATTATAACATTAGTTTCAATTAAATTTTTAACAAATGATAAATCTTAGAAGGAATCTGATTTTTTTTATAGAAATTATATTAAATATAAAAATATTGGAGGTAGTGGTATTGGATTATCACTTGTAAACTGATATTTATTTTACATAAAAAAGGTTATAATTAATTTACAATCATATACAAGTTAAAAGGAGGTTTAAAGTGGAAAAGAAACAATATGTTTGCCCAAAATGTGGCAACACAGAATATGAATCAGATCAATTCCAGGCAACAGGAGGAAATTTCTCAAAGATATTTGATGTACAGAATAAGAAATTTATTACTATTAGCTGTAAAAAGTGTGGGTATACAGAATTGTACAAGGCACAGTCTTCATCTGGATGGAATATTTTAGATTTTCTTATAGGTAACTAACTTATAATATATATGAAAGGAAGAAATCATTATGAATGATGTTTTACAGAATATTTTAACAAGAAGAAGTGTAAGAAAGTTCAAAGAAGAACAAATAAAAGAAGAGGAATTAGAATTGATTTTAAAAGCCGGAGTGTATGCACCAAGTGCTATGAACAAACAAAGCTGGCAATTTACAGTCGTTCAAAATAAAGAGAAAATAGAATTACTTGCAAAAGTGGTTAGACAAGTATTAGAAAGAGATGCTGGATATAATTTTTATGCACCTCCAACTTTAATTATGTTGTCCAATGAGAAAGAAAATGTAAATGGACTTGCTGATTGTGCTTGTGCTCTTGAAAATATATTTTTAATGGCAAATTCATTGGGTATAGGTTCCTGCTGGATCAACCAATTAAGAACTATTTGTGATGAAAAAGAAGTAAGAGAAGTACTAAATAGTTTTGGTATACCTGAAAATCATATTGTTTGGGGAATGGCATCCATTGGATATCCAGAAAGTGTACCTAAAGCACATGAGAGAAAAGATGGAGTTATTAAATTTGTAAAATAATACGATCTGTGCATTAAATT
>ENA-UOOE01000686-UOOE01000686.1-fermentation-metagenome-genome-assembly--contig:-NODE-686-length-31738-cov-27.346811_pt1 | contig 31738 bp, 33 predicted proteins | sample MGYA00245776_ERZ724021 | MGnify/ENA primary metagenome ERZ724021 (study PRJEB28704, sample SAMN03018321) | fermentation metagenome | biome: anthropogenic terrestrial biome; feature: soil; material... | reverse complement strand
TTGCACCCTACGGGCACTACTGATGCTCCCTATGGTCGCTATTAAGGTTGCAAGAACAAGGGCATTAAGGGAAGACCGCAATTGAGGCGTATATGAGGTACGTCGATTGAATGGTCTTCCCTTAATAATGTAGCTATTGGGCTTTTTTGGCGCTCTGGCTGTACCGATGGTGCGGTTTTTTATTCATATTATTTTGACCCTTCAGGAAAACTATTTAAAAAGGAGGGTGATAATAATGGGTGAAATAAAAGATTACGAGCAGGGGTCATTTCCGCCCTGGAGCAGAATTCCTTCGTTAAAAGAAATGACCGCCGAAGCCGGGGTGGATTTCGATCAATTTATTTTATTGCTCCAGCTAGGCTACACCACGGGTCAGATAGCCCAGAATTTGCAGATCAGTGAGAATACTGCCATGTCACTTAAGGAACACTTTTTTAAGTATGGAATAAGTTCAGTAATTGGTGGAGATTAAGTTGACTGATTCTGCTTCCCGGCTTGTAAATCCGGCTCAAATATTATAAGATAGTTTAAATTCAATAGGAGGCCGACATAATGATAGATAAATTTGCAAAAGAAGGTCTAACTTTTGACGACGTGCTATTAATGCCGGGAAGGTCTGAAGTTATTCCCCGGGATGTAGAAGTCTCTACCCATCTTACCCGTAAGATAAAGCTGGAAATACCTATTATGAGTGCAGGTATGGATACCGTTACCGAATCGAAAATGGCCATTGCCATGGCCCGCGAAGGCGGTATTGGGATAATTCATAAGAATATGACCATCGAACAGCAGGCCCGTTTGGTAGACCGGGTAAAACGTTCCGAGCATGGCGTTATTACCGATCCCTTTTTCCTCTCGCCCAGCAATTCCATTCAAGAGGCACTGAGCATAATGGAACACTACCATATATCCGGTGTGCCTATAACTGTAGGCCGTAAATTGGTAGGCATTCTTACCAACCGTGACCTGAGATTTGAGACTAATTTCAGCCAGCCCATTGATAACGTAATGACCAAAGACCACCTTATCACGGCTCCGGTCGGTACTACCATGCAGGAAGCCATGGAGATTCTAAGAAAGTACAAGATTGAAAAACTGCCGTTGGTGGATGATGAATTCAACCTGATGGGTCTTATTACCATCAAAGATATTGAAAAAACCGTTAAATATCCCCGCGCCGCCAAAGACCTGAAAGGGCGTCTGGTGGTCGGAGCTGCGGTAGGTGTCACCAAAGATACCATGGAACGGGTAAAAGCCTTGAAAGAAGCCGGGGCTGATGTAATAGTAGTAGATACGGCTCATGGACATTCCCTTGGTGTTATAAAAATGGTGAGCCATATAAAAGAGAAATTCCCGGAGGTAGACGTGATAGCCGGCAATGTAGCTACGGCCGAAGCTACCGAGGAATTGATCAAAGCCGGGGCCGATGCCATAAAGGTAGGAATTGGACCTGGCTCAATATGCACCACCCGGGTAGTCGCAGGTATTGGTGTCCCGCAGATAACCGCCGTGGTGGATTGTTCTGAAGTGGGAAGAAAATATAATATTCCCATAATAGCTGATGGCGGCATAAAATATTCCGGAGATATAACTAAAGCCATAGCAGCCGGTGCAGATGTGGTAATGCTGGGAAACCTCCTGGCAGGCACGGAAGAAAGCCCGGGAGAAGCCATTATATTACAGGGACGTAGTTACAAGGTCTACCGCGGAATGGGGTCTATGGGAGCAATGATACAGGGCAGCAGTGACCGTTATTTCCAGGAGGCCAGTGACAAACTGGTTCCCGAAGGCATTGAAGGACGTATACCGTACAAAGGTTATGTATCTGAAACTGTCTTCCAGCTAATCGGTGGACTCAGGGCTGGAATGGGATATTGCGGGGTCAGGACTATTGAAGAACTGAAGACTAACACCAAATTCATACGTATCACTAATGCCGGACTGGTGGAGAGCCATCCGCATGATATTTCCATAACCAAAGAGGCCCCCAACTATCAGGTATTGTAATATGGAATGGGCTGTTCTGAAAATAATCCTGGCCGGTGTGGTAGGCTCAATAATTGGGCTGGTTAATAAATATCTGAACAGTCTGGAGGAATCCGCCCGGGTATTTGCCATCATAAGCATGGGAGCAGCCTTAACCAGTATAGTTTCGATAGATTTCTTTAAATCGGTCTCTTATACCTGGACCAGCGACCCGGGCAGAATATCTGCCCAGGTCATCTCAGCCTTGGGGTTTTTGGGAACCGGGTTAATATGGATGTCCGAAAAGGATAATAAAATCAAAGGCGTTTCGGTAGCTGCCAGTTTATGGGTAACAGCTATAATGGGGATATTAATTGGAGCCGGTTTAACCACTCCTACGGTACTGGGAGTATTTTTTATTGTGCTGGTTTACTGGTTATACAGCATAACTGACTGGAGTAAAGTATATAAAAGAAAATAAATAAAAACCTAGATCTTTTCCAGCTGCTGGAATTCTTCAACCAGTTTCCTGACATCAACTCCATGAGCCTGAGCACCCTGCTCAAGCGTTTCAAAAGCAGGACCGGCTCAGCCAAAACGTATCCCATACCGCTTAAAAACCTTAAATGCACCGGGAATTTTTAGTACTTCCTGCAGTGGGGAATGAGCATTTATCATGATTTCACCTCCTGCTTGATATTAAAAAACAGGGGAATTGCTCCCCCTGTTGGTGCGATATTACTTGATTATGGTCAAATTATTTAGGGGAAGAAACGTTCATTTCGGCTCGTTCTATAGCGCGTCTAACGATGTTCCCGCAATCACGTGAACTAACCTCGCCCCATCCATGTTGAGATACAATCTGGTCCACACCGAGGTCACGGGCAATCTCATATTTCAACTGTTCGGACATGACACTTTTTTTTCGACCCAAATTCAGTAACCTCCTCAAATTATTTTCGCACCTGATATTATCATTTACTACGTTTAAAAAAATATCGCTTGATTATAATTTATAAAATGTAAACAGTTTCCCGAAAAAAGTATTTTTGGGTTAAAATATTAAATATCTTAGGAGGTATTTTGTTGTGAGATACGAAGGAAATATTTACAGACCGCCCAGTGAAGCCAGGAGTTACATCCTCCAATGTACAGTTGGGTGCTCACATAATAGATGCACTTTTTGTTCCATGTACAAAGATAAAAAATATCGGGTTAGGCCCCTGGAAGAAATCCAGGCAGATATTCGCATGGCAAAACTTTACTATAATGATGTTGAAAAGGTATTTCTGGCTGATGGCGATGCTCTGGCTATGGAAACCTCCGATTTGGTGGAAATAGTGAAGGATCTTTATAAAACATTCCCCGGTTTAAACCATGTAGGGATTTATGCCAGTCCGGAAAGCATTCTGGACAAAAGCCTGGATGATCTTAAACTGCTCAAAGAAACAGGTATTACGATAGCTTACCTGGGGGTGGAGACCGGTGATCCAGAACTTCTAAAAGAAATAAGAAAAGGCGTAACTTATGAGGAAATGGTGAAAGCAGGCCGGAAAATACGGCAGGCCGGTATTTTACTGTCTGTAACCGTAATATTGGGTTTGGCCGGCAGAACACCCCGCGCCGTTGACCATGCCCGCAATACAGCGCGGATACTTAACGATATGAATCCCGATTATGCCGCCGCCCTGACCTTAATGCTGGCTCCCAACACTGAATTGTACAAAAAGATGAAGAAGGGTGAATTCGAAATTCCTGAACCATTTGAGATCCTGGACGAATTGCGGATAATCATAGAAAACCTGGACGTCCAGGAATGCGAGTTCAGAAGCAACCATGCTTCAAACTACGTAGCCGTCAAAGGCCGCTTACCGTACGATAAGGAAGCCATGTTAGGGCTCATAAACAGTGTCATTGAAAACAATGACCTTAAATACCTGCGCCCTGATTATTTGAGAGGATTATAAAAACAGCACTTTAGGCCCGCTCTGCAGGGCAGGGCGGGAAATAAGTGTATTAAGGTATACATGATTTTGAGACTTGAAGCTAACATCCAGCTATGATTAAATAAAGTTAGCCATCTAACTACCTTATTAATGTTTATAATGGGAACATATACCAGAGGGGGGACACGAAATTGAGATTATTCGGCCGCAAAGATGAACAACTATTTGTCCTCTTCAAAGAAAGCGCTCAGGTAGTAGTGCGTGGAGGAGAAATACTGCAGAGCGTAGTAAATGATTATACCGATTTGGACATCAAAATGGCCAAGCTCACGGCGATGGAACATGAAGGCGATCGCATCATACAGGATTTGGTCCGGCGCCTGAATACCAGTTTTATATTGCCGTTTGACCGGGAAGATGCTTTCCGGCTGGTACAAAAGCTTTCAACCACCCTTGACTATATTACCGGTATAATCGATCGTATGATTTTATACAAGGCGGGCCAGCCTGACGAAATGGTCAAAGAGATGGTGCAGATCCTTATTGAGACCCTCAATGATCTGAACCAGGCTTTTAACCTTCTGGACAAGGTAGAAAAGAATAAAAAGGAAATACTCGAATACTGTGAACAGATTCGACAATTGGAACGCAAACAGGATAATCTTTACCGCAACGGTTTGGCGGCTTTGTTTGAACAGGTAGATGACCCCGTCTCCATCATCAAATGGCGTGAAGTATATGAGCATATTGAGATGGCTGAGGACTATGCGGAAGATTTATCGGAACTTATCAGAAATATATGTGTTAAATATTCCTAATTATTTTAAATTACAATTTCTCAACCTGACCGGCATGGGATTGCTGAAAATCCCGTATCAAAAAATATATGACCAGAGGCTATCCCAAAGTAAGGGGTAGCTTCTTTTATGTAGGGGCATACGTTTGCCGGCGGGACTTTGCTCTATATCATTGTAGGCAAATGTTAGAATTTTCTGTATAATTCACAATAGGGGATTATGCAGAAGGAAAATACTAAATAGGTTTATAAAGGAGTTTAAGATGAAACGGTTAATTGAGGCTATGGTACGTCTTATGCAGGGTCTTTCCGGGGCGGTCTCCCGTTTTCCGCTGACGGTTGCGTGCCTGATCGGTGCTGCGTCACTGATCTGTTACATGATTTCCCTGCACCACGAACCCGGATTGATGATACAAAAATTGATGTTTACCTTCTTGCTGGGGTCTTTTCTGGGCATTGCGGCCCAGTTCGCCTGTGAAAGGTTTGCCAGGTTAGGTAAACTGCGCCGAGCCGTTTATATCCTGGCTCTATTGCTCATGGCAGGTTATTACCTGATATTGGCTCCTGCCCCGGATATTAGTTTTGAAGTCAGGATACGTACGGTAGTAGCGGTTTTTGCTATGTTGTGTGTCTTTATCTGGGTGCCTTCCTACCGGGGAAAATTTGATTTCAACAAAATTGCCCTTATACACTTCAAAGCCGCCTTTATTTCCGTCCTGTACTCCGGAGTACTTTCGGCCGGCTGTGCGTCTATTATCGCGGCGGTAGATATACTGCTCTTTAATGTCGATAATGATACGTATGGATATATGATGACTATCATCTGGATTCTTTTTGCTACGATATATTATCTATCGCTCCTGCCCCGTTTTAATTCAGATAATGAAACGGACCGGGAGTTGGCGGAACATGCGGGACAATATCCCAAATTCCTGGAAATACTGATATCATACATTGCCATTCCGCTGGTAGCCGTCTATACCCTGGTCCTGGCGGCATATTTTATAAAAATATTGGTGACAATGCATTGGCCGTCAGGCCAGTTGGGCATAATGGTACTGGCTTATTCCGCAGCCGGACTAACCATATTTATTCTTTCCAGTTTGATTGAAAACCGCTTTGTTCATTGGTATCGGGTGATTTTTCCAAAAGTACTGATACCGGTCGTAATCATGCAGCTTATTGCGGTGGTTATACGTTTAAATGCCTACGGAGTAACTGAATCACGCTATTATGTAGTGCTATTTGGTGCCTTTTCGATTATCTGCGGCCTTCTCCTAAGTTTCAGGCCGGTTTCGAAAAATGGTATTATTGCCGTACTTGCTGGTTGTATCGCCATTATTTCGGTTATACCCCCGGTGGATGCTTTTACCGTATCCCGGGTCAGTCAGATAAACCGGCTGGAGCATATGCTCCTAAGCGAGGGAATACTCAGGGATGGTAAAATCTATCCCCAGGCGGATGTACCAAAAAATGTGAAGATTGAATCCACCAGCATTCTCAATTATCTGGAAAGCCGCAAATATATTAAATCTATTGAATGGCTGCCGGATGATTTTAAACCTCATGAGGATATGAAAAATACGCTGGGTTTCGAGCCGTATTATCCCTGGAATGAAGCGGATAACTTCCATGCCGGCATTGATATGCAAAAACCCTTTAGTATCAAGGATTATGATGTTGCCCTAAACACCTTTTTGAACAGCAGTATGGATAAGGCCGGCCAGCCTTCATATGATTTCGAAGTAGACGGGGTAAAATATCAGCTTGATTTCAAACCGGTATCTTCCCAGGAGTGGTACGTCACAGTGAAAAATGCCGAGGGAGCCGAATTGGTGGGAACCGGTTTGAGCGAATTTATAAAATCCCTCACGACCGACGGCAATAGGCCCAAAGAGGCTATTGCTCCTGAAAAAATGACTTTTGATGTGGAAAAGAACGGCTATAAGCTGCGGATTATATTCCAGAATTTCAGTATCTATGATGCCGGTGGAGCGGATAGAAATGCGGAGTATAATCTTCTGGTACTGTTCGGTGCACCATAATGGCTGAACATTAGACGCTGAAGACACTGAATATATTGTGCTCACGGATTCCGGCGGTGAGGCATGGCCCGTTTGCTCCATGCTCCGGCAGTGGAAACACCAACGGCTCATTGCCTCCGCAAGTCGCGCCCGGGCTATGCCTCACCGCCGGAATCCGTAAGTAAATCTTTTTCTAAAAACCAGGCTTCAAAAAGCCCGGCCCTGAGGCCCGTTCCTAACGTCGAGGCCGTAGGGCAGGCTACGAATTACGAGTGGTTGTGATACCAAATCATGGATTGTTAATAAGATTGCTTTTATTGGAGGGATAGTTTATGTATTGGGATAAAGCTGGAGCCCGTAATACGGACGGGACGATTGAATTGGCCCTGGACAGGGCGGCTGAACTGGGAATTGGCTACATCGTTGTAGCTTCCTGCAGCGGAGATAGTATTTATAAGGTATTGCAAAAGAAGCCTGACCTTCAGATTATTGGGGTAACTCACCATGTTGGTTTTGCCGGACCGGGTGAGGATGAGATGTCCTCTGCCACCAGAGAGGATCTAACCGCAAAAGGAGTCAAATTACTTACCACGACTCATTTATTTGCCGGAGTTGATCGGGCTATCCGCAATCAATTCGGCGGAGTATACCCGGCCGAAATTATGGCGCAGACTTTGCGCATTTTTGGCCAGGGGATCAAGGTGGCGGTGGAGATTGCAGTGATGGCCCTGGATGCCGGACTTATTCCATATGGGGAAGATGTAGTTGCTATTGGGGGCAGTGCAACCGGATCAGATGCAGCTATAATCATTCGTCCCGCCCATTCCAACCAATTTTTTAAAACCGAGGTTCGGGAAATTGTCTGCATGCCCCGGAACAAGCTCAGCTCCTGAAAACCTTTAATATCATTACCGGGTATTGCTTGGTCGTTTTAATAAATTTCCACAGGTGATATATTTGAAGAATGATAAGATAGTTTTGTTATTTAAATATAGAAATGATTTTAAAACCATAAGACAACTTATGAATTGGTGGGACCCGGTAGGGCTTATTAATAGCGGCGCACCTGAAGATGAATATGATGATGTAACAGAGCAGATCTTGCTTGAACTGAATAAAGGCACCAATCAAAAGCATTTGGCAGTCTTTATTTGCAGTATATTTGAAAATGACTTTGATTTTGAAATAAGTGCTGAGGATGCAAATATTTTTGTCGCCCGGTTGAAACCAAACCCACTCGGCTGAGCGGGTTTGGTTCATTTTTTTATATCCATTTGCGATAACGGAAAAATGAAAGCATGGTAACTGAAAGAGCAATCATCCCGCACAGTATATACCACACCGCATATGGACTATGCTCGCCGGGAAGCTGTACATTCATTCCGAAAAAGCCGGTGATCACAGTCAGAGGCATCATGATAATCGATATTATAGTCAGTATGGTTATTGTTTCGTTGGAGCGGCCGGTCAGGATGGAGTAATAAGTTTCCATCAAACTGTTGGCCAGGTCACGATAGGTATTGGACGTATCCAGGATACTGTCCAAATGGTCTATCAGGTCCAGGTAATAGGGAACGTTTTCTTCATTGACAAAAAACGAATAGCGGCCATTAACATTGCCAAATATCCTGCGCTGGGGAATCAGGACTTTGCGCAGCAGGATAATGGTTCGTTTTAAGATTAGGATTTCCTCGGTAGTTACCTGACCTTTACTTAAGAAGATTTCATCTTCCAGATCGTCGATTCTTTCTCCCAGTCTTTCAATTATAGGGAAACAGTCATCCACCATGTTGTCCACTATTTTATAGAGCAGATAGTCAGGACCACGGTTCATCAGTTCGTTGTCCCTGAGACAGATCCGGGCTACTTTGCCTACGGCCGACAGGGCAATAGGGTGGATGGTCACTATATAATTTTTACCCAGGAAAACATCCAATTCGATACTGGAAATCTCGTCTTCCTCTTCGGCATCTTCAAAATAACGCAGAGAATGAAAAACGAAAAAATTATAATCATCATATTTGTCCAACTTGGCCCGGGGGCTTTCCTGCAGACAGTCCTCCAAAGCCAGAGGATGGAAGTCAAATAATTCGCCAATCTGGTGGAGCTCATTTTCCGAACAGTCATATAAATCGATCCAGAGCAGGCTGTTGTCGGAGGCCAGCAACTGTTCCTTGGATGACAAATCTACATCATGGCACATGATATCCCTGGCCGCATCATACAGATAGGTCTTGATCATGGACATTCCTCCATTCCGGAAGAGTTATCCTTGTACAATCAGGTGATGAAAGATAACCCTTCTATTTAATTTTTGTTTAAAAATAAGCAATGAGTACGATCGATAAGGAGGTAAAGGTTCCATTTCACCACCGCCTTTCTGTTATGAATTTTGGACCTTTTAATATTATAAATCAAAAACTCACATCATGTTCCTAAAATACTATACCTTTTGTAAAACTAAATTGTCAATAAATGTTTACCCCATTGCAAAGAATGGAAAATATTACACAATCCCTGGGTATATACGGATAAAATGGTTGGTTCATGGGTAGATTAGTAGCAGGAGGGTTATCTATGCGTAAAAATAGCATTATCGTTGTTATCTCTTTGCTGCTCTTGCTTAACTGTGCCTTTTCCTGGGGCCTGCCGTCAGTAACTGTCCCCGAGCCATCGGTGGTCTATGATATAAATGGCCAGGTTATTAACGGTCTTGCCCAGCAAAATCAAATAAACGTAAGTATCGATCAGATTTCTCCTCTTTTTATCGAGGCCATAATTGCGGTGGAAGACAAAAATTTTTATCGTCATCATGGGATCGATCTGCGCGGGGTTATGCGAGCCCTGTGGGTAAATATTAAGGCTCGCAAGGTAGTGGAGGGCGGCAGTACCATCACCCAGCAGACTGCCAAACAGCTGTTCTTAAGTAATGAACGTACCCTGAGCCGCAAGCTTAGGGAACTTTTTTATGCCCTGGAATTGGAACGAAAATACAGCAAAGATGAAATAATGGCCCTTTATTGCAATACCACCTATTTTGGGGAGGGGGCCTATGGGATAGAAGTAGCCTCACGCACCTATTTCGCCAAAAGCGCGCATGAGCTGAACCTGGCTGAAGCGGCTTTGCTGGCGGGAATTCCCCGCTCACCCACCCTGTATGACCCCTACACCAATCCGGAGCACGCCCGGCAAAGGCAAGCCACGGTACTGAAACGAATGGTCGAGGAAAATAAAATTACTGCTACTGAACGGGATGCTGCTCTGGCCCAAACTATAAAATACCAGCGGGGAAGGTATACGGCCGGGGAAGCACCTTACTTCATAGCTATGGTCAGGGATTACTTGATTAAAAAATATGGTGAACGGATGGTATTTCAAGGCGGGCTGCAGGTACATACGAGCCTTAATCTGGATATGCAAAAAGCCGCCAATCAAGCGGTATACGACGGTACCAAAGACCGGGACCCGGCTTTGCAGGCAGCCCTGGCGGCAGTAGATGTTAAGACCGGGCAAATACGGGCCCTGGTAGGGGGGCGGGACTATATCAAATCGCCTTATAACCGGGCGCTCTCTTTGCGGCAGCCGGGTTCTACCTTTAAGCCATTTATGTATTCCCTCGCTCTGGAGCAGGGCTTTACCTGTGCCAGCACCATGATGTGTGAGAAAGTAAGCTATAAGATGGCGGACGGAAGCAAATATACCCCGACTGATTACGGCACTGAGCCTTATCACTGGCAGGAATTCACCCTGAAGGAAGCCGTGATGATTTCTGATAATATCGTTGCGGTGCAGGTGAATGATATACTGGGACCGCGTAATACCGCTGACTATTGTCGTAAATTCGGCTTTAACAATATTCAGCCCGTCCTCTCCCTGCCGTTGGGCTCCAATGATGTTCGTCCTTTGGACCTGGCCACGGGCTATGCTGTTTTTGCCAACCAGGGGCTTTACAATCCTTCTTCCTATATCCTGAAAGTCTTGGATAACCGGGGCAGGCTTCTGGAAGAAGCCCAAATCAGTTCCCAGTCGGTTATCAGCCGGGAAAACGCCTATCTGATTACGGACATGCTGCAGGGAGTATTGGAACCGGGCGGAACCGGATCACGTTTTAAGGCAGTAGTGCAGCGACCGGCCGCAGCCAAGACCGGTACTACGGATGAATTCAGAGATGCCTGGTTTGTAGGCTATACTCCCAGATTGTCCTGTGCGGTATGGGTTGGTTATGATAAGGAGAAAAACGCCAACCTTACCGGGGGTGCGGCAGCCGGTCCCATCTGGTCAAGTTTCATCAAGGAAGCATCGCGGGGACTCCCGGCGGAAGACTTCCCCCAACCGCATAACATTACGATGTTGAACATATGCCTGGACAGCGGACAGGTGGCCTGTGAAGCTTGCCCGCGCACTATGCGCATGGCTTTTATAAAAGGAACCGAGCCGGAAGATATATGTAATTATCATTGTCTTACATTGGAGCGTTGGACCGATAGTTTAATTGATTTATTCAGGCATTAGATCAGCTGCGGACCGAAGACTGAAATATCCCCGGTGGTACAAAAACGACAGTAGGTAGATTTGCCGGGTTGGATAATGAAGAATACACTCGAAATGTGATATCATTATAGGTAATTTTATTTATATCAGTTAAAATGGGGAGAGTTTACAACATGAAAAACAAGCAGTTGCTGGAGGGAATGAAAGATTCCATTCCTATTGTACTGGGATATTTGCCTCTGGGATTTGCCTTCGGAGTCCTGGCTACTCAGGTCGGTATGACCCTGACCCAGTCTACTATGATGTCAGTCCTGTGTTTTACCGGCGCGGGGCAGTATATTGCAATTGGCATTCTGCAGGCCGGCGGAGCTGTGTTAACCATTATTATAGCCAATATATTGGTTAATCTTCGTTATCTGCTTTTTTCCACCTCACTGGTACCGCACCTGAAAAACAATATTCCTACCGGTATTGCTACATTATTGTCCTACGGGGTGACAGATGAAACTTATGCGGTAGCCATAAATCATTATCAGAACCATGATGCGACTACTTCATATATGGCCGGTCTGAATTTGACCTCCCACCTGGGCTGGATATTGAGTACTTTGCTGGGAGCAATTTGTGGTACCCTTATAACTGATACTGACCGGATAGGTCTTAATTTTGCTCTGCCAGCCATGTATACCTGTTTGCTGGTCCTGGTCTCAACCCGGCGCAGCGATATTCTGGTAGCGGCTTTTACGGCAGTAGCCTGCCTTGTTATTGGTTATCTTATCCCGGCTTCGATGCTGAATCTTTCTAACATAATTATTGCTACTCTTTTAGGGGCCACGGTGGGGGTGATCTTCAATGGGAAATAGTATCTGGTGGATGATACTGGGAGTATCGGTAGTCAGTCTTCTTCCCCGCATATTACCGGTGGCCCTTTTGTCGCGTCATGAATTTCCGGAACCTTTGAAAAAATGGCTGTCGTATGTAGCACCGGCCGTATTGGGAGCACTTACTGCTTTAAGCGTATTAGCCCCGGCCGGGAAAATAGATATTAGTACCGGTAATCTTTATATATGGGCCTTTATCCCGACTTTCCTGGTGGCGCTAAAAACCAGAAGTCTCTTTTATTCATTATTAACAGGTATAATCTGCATGGCCTTGCTGTATAATTTCAGCGGGATATGAAAAATGACAGGAGTATCCTGATGTACCTCCAGCTTACACGAACTGCCTCCGACGGGCATAAAATGAGGAAAGACTTTTAAGAGCTGCCAGAAGGAATAAAGGGTCTGACTCGCTAATATTTCTATGGAAATGTAATGCAAAGGAGAATCAATATGGAAGTTACTGTTACTATATTGGTGGATAATACAACTCCGGTTCCAGGAATTAATGGCGAGTATGGCTTTGCCGCACTGATTAAGACCGGGGGAAAAAGCTTTTTATTTGATACGGGCAGTGCCGGTGCTCTTTATACCAATGCTGCCGCTCTGGGGGTGGAATTGGATAAAATCGAGGATGTAATAATAAGCCACGGGCATTTTGACCATACCGGTGCCATGAACCAGCTTATCAAACTGGGTGGAATAAAGCGCATCTATGCGCATCCGGATGTTTTTTTACACCGATTGCTGCTTTTTAATAATGGGAAAACCCGGGATATTGGCAGCAGGTTTAACCGGCAGCAAGTTGAGGAGGCCGGGATAGAAATGATCTTTACCGAAGAATTCACTTCGATTAGCCCCGCTGTCAATCTTACCGGGATGATTCCGCGACTTACTGATTATGAAAACACCGGCGGTAATTTCAAGATGGAAGTTGAGGGGGAACTGCTGGAAGATAATATTAGGGATGACATGTCTATGGTCATAGAACATCCGGACGGATTAATAATAATCAGCGGTTGTGCCCACGCCGGTATCATCAACACGATTGAATATGCTTTGCAAATGACGGGACAAAAAAGGCTGCTGGCATTTATTGGGGGTACCCATCTTATAACCGCCAGTGCCGAGCGTCTGGATGCCACGGTAGCAGCTCTGCAAAAAATTGCCCCCGCCCATCTGATTCTTTCCCATTGTACCGGTTTCCCCGCCAGTGCCCGACTATTTAACGAGTTTGGACCCATAGTCAAAAAAGGCGAAGCCGGTATGGTGTTTAAATTTTAATTATGATCTTGTTGGAGGTGCTAATTTGATAAATCCTGGGAAATACCGGGTGAAATCCGGTAACCTGGCTAAAAAATGCAATTTATCCGGACTAAAATTTCAAACCACCGCTGAGCTCAAGCCTTTACAGGGGGTCATCGGACAGGAACGTGCTGTCAGTGCAGTAACCCTGGGGCTGGATATTGAAAATACGGGTTATAACATTTACCTGTCCGGTTATTCGGGAACCGGCAAGACCAGCATGGCATTGGAATTGGTTCAGCAAAAAGCCGGCCAAAAGCCAATTCCTCCCGACTGGTGCTATGTCTATAATTTTCAGAGTCACAACAATCCGCGTCTGCTCCCCTTTAAAGCGGGTGAAGGCAAAGTTTTCCAAAAAGATGTTGCTGCTACTATTGACCAAACTATAAAAGCTATCGTTAAAGCTTTTGAGAGCGAAGAATTCGAAGGACAGAAGAATGATTTGCTCAACACATTCGTGGAAAATACCAATAACCGCTTTCTTAAATTGGAAGAAGAAGCCCGGAAAATGGGATTCTCGGTAGCCAGAAATCAGAATGGGATAACCAGTGTTCCGGTTAAAGAAGGGGAGCCGCTCAGTCAAGAGGACTATGTCAATATGAGTGAAGAGGAGAAGACGGAGCTGAAGGCTAAAAACCGCTTGGTGCAGGAGAAGCTTACCGAAGCTTTCCGCCAGTATAAGGAGATGGAAAAGGAGACCCGGGAAAAGGTAAGAAATTTGGAAAAGGAAACTGCCAGTGCGGTTACAACCAGTTATTTTGCTCCTCTTTTTAAGAAATACCAGAAATCGGAAAATGTGATGAGCTACCTGGAAGCTATGCAGCAGGACATGCTTGAACATACCGACATGTTCACCGAAAATGAAGAACAGGCGGTGCTGGCGGTTTTTCGCTCCCGGGACAAGAAAGCTTTTCTGCGCCGTTATCAGGTTAATCTTATAGTGGATAATTCCAACTTGAAACATGCTCCGGTCATTGTGGAATCAAACCCTACCTTTGCCAATCTTTTTGGGCAGATAGAATACGAAGGCGAATTCGGAATCCTGGCTACTGATTTTTCTAAAATAAAGCCGGGTTCTATCCAACGGGCCAGCGGCGGTTATTTGATTTTACAAATGTATGATGTGGCTAAAAATTATTACGTCTGGGATACGCTGAAACGGGTTTTGAAGACTAAACAGATAGTGGTGGAGAGCATTAGCAAGAATCTGGGTTTAAGCAATACCGAGACCATGGAACCGGAGCCTATGCCATTATCTTTGAAAGTAATACTGATAGGAGAGCCTATTTACTATTATCTGCTTTATCAGCGTGACGAGGAATTCCGGAAATTATTTAAAATCAAGGCTGACTTCGATATTGAGATGGACCGGAATCCCAGGCATATTAAGGATTATGCCCGGCTGATAGCATCGGTCTGCACCAACCATAACTTAAGGCATTTTGATCGTCAGGCGGTAGCCCGGATAATAGAATACAGCAGCCGGATGGCTGAGGATCAAAAGAAACTCACCACTCTTTTTAACCAATTAGTGGAGATTATTTATGAAGCAGACGCCTGGGCAGGTTATGAGCAGGCCGAGGTAGTAGGTCGTGAACATGTAAACAAGGCTATTCTCGAAAAGAGGAACCGTTCCGCCCTCTGGGAGGAGAAAATCCAGGAGAGTATAGACCGCAACCGGCTGATAATAAATGTGGCGGGGGATAAAATCGGTGAACTTAATGGTCTGGCGGTTTATCAGATGGGTGACCTGGAGTTTGGAAAACCGGTACGTATTACAGCCAAAACCTTTATGGGTGAAAAAGGTCTGGTCAATATAGAGCGTGAAATCAGAATGAGCGGGAGTATACACACTAAAGGGGTACTTACTTTAAACGGCTATATGGGTGCTCAGTATGCCCAGGATAAACCGCTGAGCCTATCCGCCAGTCTGACCTTTGAACAAAGTTATCAGGGCATCGAAGGCGATAGTGCCTCAAGTGCGGAACTGTATGCTTTGCTGTCCAGTCTGGCCAATGTTCCCCTTAAGCAGGGCATCGCGGTAACCGGGTCGGTTAATCAAAATGGTGAGATTCAGCCGGTCGGAGGCGTGAATCAGAAGATCGAAGGCTTTTTTGAAGTGTGCCGGAAGCGAGGGCTGGATGGAGACCAGGGCGTTATAATTCCCCGGCAGAATATTACTGATCTGATGCTGCATGACGATATTGTTGAAGCGGTCAAGGCACATAAGTTTACGGTATGGGCAGTTGATCATATAAATGAAGGTATTGAAATCCTGACCGGCATACCGGCCGGGCTTAGAGATGAACGGGGCAATTTTCCGTCCGGGACTCTACACTACCTGGTAAATCAGAAACTCACCGGGTGGAGTGAAAAAAGGAGAGAAGCGGGAGCCGATAACCGGTACAATATGGCTTTGCAGAGGAGGAAAAGGAGGGGGCGCTTTTGAGAAAAAGATTGGCCGCGACCTTGCTTCTGATAGTGCTGATGCTGTCATTAGGAGGCTGTAAACTGGACACCGCCGCATTATTGCACCCGGACCAGAAAGATAAATCCGGCATGGTAAGAGTTATGATTTATTTTTCGGACGGAAAAACTCTTACCGGTTATGTAGAAAACCTGGGGATGGCTGAAAGCAGTAAGGTCTATACTGGGGGCTCATCGGTAAATTACTTTTATGACCGGAATGGCAAGATAATCGGCTGTTTTAACTATCATAACGTATTATATATGAAAATTTTGCCGGAAAAAGAAAACATTTAGCAGGTAAACCGACCGTCATAATAGAATTATATAGCTAGCATAAATAATGTTTAATTTGGCGGGAGGGGGTCTAAGTGGGAGTATCAGCATGGTTTGAGAAGATGTTGCGGAAAATCAACGTCAAAATGCGGCTGATTATAACTTTTACCGTAGTCTTGGCTGGGGTGACGGGCTTGATGGGTATCTATGCCACCTCGGTCATGTCAGACAAAATAACCACTTCAGCCCAGGAAAAACTCAAGTCGGACCTGGCGTTGGGGGGACAAATCATCGAACAGGCTTATCCGGGAAATTGGAAACTGGTCAATGGCAAATTATATAAAGGCAACACCTTAATCGAAGAGAACTATGAAGTGGTTGACCGTATTGGCAATTTAACTGGTGACACGGTTACCATATTTAAAGGTGATACCAGGGTTGTCACCAATGTAAAAAAGGACCATGTCCGGCAGGTGGGAACACAAGTATCTTCTCAAGTTGCAAACGCGGTGCTTAAGCAGGGAGAAACCTATCTGGGGCGCGCTGAAGTAGTGGGTACAATGAATGAAACGGCCTACGAGCCAATTAAGAGTGCCGCCGGGGATATAATCGGTATATGGTATGTCGGGGTTCCGGCCACCCCATATGACACCATGGTTAGCCATTTCCGGCAGAGCATGATAGTGTATTCAATCATAGGAATTTTGATTGGTCTGATAGCAGCGATGCTGATTGCTTTGACGGTACATAATCCGCTTAAGAGAATAAGCAATTCCATTGAAATAACCAGTGAGGGTGACCTTACTCAGCAGATTCCTCAATATGCTCATGATGAAATGGGAATGTTGGCTGGAATGGTAAACAAAATGGTTAAAAAAATATCGGAATTGATTGGCAAGACCAAAGAGCTGATCGTCAGCGTAGGTGACACCAGCAAGAACCTGACCGAGCGGTCCGATGCCAGTACCAAACTAATGCAGATGATGACGGCTCGTTCACAGGAAATGAGCAGCAATGCTACGGCTCAGGCCGGCCTGACCAATCAGTCTCACCTGGCCATAAACGAGATGTCGGCGGCCATACAGCAACTGGCCGGAAATGCCCAGGATATAACCAATTCTGCCTTGACTGCCGCTAATAAAGCTCAGGACGGGGAAAGGCAGATAGAAAAAGCCGTCCAGCAGATTAACATTATAAGTACCACCGTAAATTCGACTGCCGGTATTATTGAAGGCCTGGGAGAAAAATCTCAGGAAGTAGGTCAGATTGTTGACCTTATTACCAATATTGCCACCCAAACCAATTTGCTGGCGCTTAATGCCGCTATTGAAGCGGCACGGGCAGGTGAACAGGGCAAAGGGTTTGCTGTGGTGGCCGAAGAAGTAAGAAAGCTGGCTGAAGAATCAGGCGAGGCTGCCAAACGTATAGCCGGTTTGATCAAAGAGGTTCAGATAGAGTCAGAAAGGGCTGTAACGGCTATGAAAGAAGGAACCACGGAAGTGGCTAGCGGAACCGAAGTTGTGGCCAGTGCCGGTCAGGCTTTTGAACAGATTATTCAGGCCGTTAATATTGTAAACCAGCAAATTCAAGAAATGACCGCTGCCAGCCAGGAGATGGCAGCCAGCGCGGAAAGTGCCATTCAGTCTATCGAACAGACGGCTTCAGCTGCCGACCAGAATGCCCAGGCAGCTGAGAACATCAGCCGGCTGGCTGAAGAACAGATGGCGGAATTGGAAGAAGTGGCTGCATCGGTTAATAATATACAAAACGGTATCGCAGAACTGGAGGATGCTATAGATTATTTTAAAATTGCTTAATATGAAGGGTTGCCCTTAATTACTCTTACTACCAGGACCCGTCTAATTATCACAGGGGGTCCTGGTTGCGGTTTTTGAACATATTTATTGTTTATGCAGATTCGCAGGGGGGGTATAATTATGAAAAGTATTGCAGCCAGGTGTCTTATGTGCGGAAAAACTTATCAGTTGGATGAGGACTATAAGGATTTTAAAAAGTTGAGCGAACAGACCCAACCAGTAATTACTTTTATTTGTGATTTTTGCAGTAATCGGGTACGCTATGAATCAGATGAAAAAAATAAGGAGAGAAAGCCGATTTAGCAGCAGGGAGAAGTTTATGCAGGATAAGGTGTTTATAACGGATCAGAGCGGTGACAAGCTGGCGGCCTGGATATTATTGGGCAAATCGGAACCGGTATATATTATGGCCATCTGCCACGGTTTCAGAGGTGCGAAAGAAAACTCGGGCAAACTGATTCCTTTTGCGCGCAGATTGAATAGTTTGGGGATTGGAGTAGTGGCTTTTGACTGTAGAGGCAGCGGTGAAAGCGACGGTGATTTTGCCCGTGTAACTCTCTCCCGCCAGGTGGCGGATTTGAAATTGGTTCTAGCATATGTCAGGGAGAGATTTCGTCTGCCGGTATTATTGCTGGGTCGAAGTTTTGGAGGGAGTACAGTTGCTGCGGTTGCACCTTACGACGCTATCGTAGCCGGCTGTATCTTCTGGTCTGCTCCCGTTGATTTAGCCGGGACATTTAAACATATGCTGGGGGACGACGCATATTACCGTCTGCTTAAGGGAGAAACTATTAATATAATTGATCAAAATGGAGAATTTCCTCTCCAGCCTGATATAGTGAGGGATTTTGAACGGCATGATTTGCTGTCCTGCTTAAAGACTCTGGATATGCCCGTACTAGCTATACATGGAGGCCAGGACGAAGTAGTTAACCCTGACAATGCCAGGACCATTGCCGGAACCGTGAAGCATGGCACACTGGAATTGGTGGCGGAAGCGGACCATCGTTTTACTGAATTCACCAGGGAACGCGAAAACCTGACCCTCGCATGGATAAAAGCCCAAATTTTAGATTATTCCGGAGGTAGCACGTGAATTTAAATTTAACCGGTCTTGATTTAACCAGTATAGATTCGACCGTGGCTTATCTGCACAGCTTTGGGATATACAGTCCCTTGATAGCTTTTATTCTTTTTTTCGTACAGGCCATGATACCTCTCATACCCTATATTATCCTGGCCGGGGCGGCAGGTATGATCTTTGGCAAATTTACCGGTTTTATGCTGGCCTGGGTCGGGGCTTTGGTGGGAGCTCTTTTTCTCTATTCTGTTTCCCGCTGGATGGGCGGCAATACTATTGTCCGCTGGATGCAGAGAAAGTACGAGTTTGATTTAAGGAGTATCAATCAGAATAATGTTTTCTGGGTGTTGCTCATATCCAGGATTTTTCCTCTGGTCCCGACCCCTATAATTAATATTGGTTCAGGTCTGGGCGGAGTTTCTTTCCGGGTCTTCGGATTATCCTCGGCGCTGGGCAAGTTGCCCTGGGCTCTCATTTATGTCCTCTTGGGCAATTATTTAATGCAGTCGAAGAATCTAATTAATACCCTGATAATACTTGGCTTTGTTACTGTTGTGTCGATAGCAGGGCTATACTATTTCAGAAAGCGTATTCCTATTCATAGAAAAGTTGATTAAAAATTAACCATCTATAATTGATATCACGACCATTTACAAAAATAAGTATAGCGTTAGATAATGCCGGGTTGGGGTATTAAGAACGCTTGCACCCCGGACTTATATTGGTGTATATCGAAATGCTATAGCTGCATTGATATTTTGGTTAATTAAGTATGTGCGAACCATATAGAATCGCCTTTACGGTGCGCTAACCTTAACACCCAACCCCGCAATTATTGCTAGTCTTATGGTAAGAAAATGCTTCTTCCGGGGTATTGGGGGTAAAAACTCAGCGTTATTCATAATGTTCAGTGTTTTCAGCGTCTAATTTTCGTATTAATTACAACAAAAAGCCCGTGCTTAACACGGGCTTTTCTTGTTAAAATGGTACGCCCGAGAGGAATCGAACCTCCGCACCTGGCTCCGGAGGCCAGTGCTCTATCCACTGAGCTACGGGCGCATATCGCATTTATGATTATAGCAGAATGTAATCATAAGGTCAAAAGTTAGTAAAAAATTTAACCCGAAAGGACATTACAACCTTAATTGTGACCATAGGGCATCCCGTGTTATAGGGCATCCCGTGTTACGGTTTTTTTTTCTTGCAGGATAAGGAATTCCAGAGAGAGATTAATAAGCCCAGGCAGACTATGGCCGTTCCGGACCAGTATACAATATGGGTGGCCTTTATATAGGCGGGAATATAGCTTAAAGTTTGCCTCTGGCTCGTCAAAAGCCAGGTGAACAGGCCGACGGAAGCGGCTGTTCCCATACAATAGGACAGATTGCGTACGGTAGAAAGAAAACCCCCGGCATAGCCGGCTTTTTCCGGTGGTACAGAACCCAGGATGGAACTGCTGTTAGGTGAACCGAACATGGCCATACCGGCGCCCAGGATTATTAGAACCGCGGCAATTAGCGAGGGACTGGCTGCAGCAGTTGTAGTGGATAATAATAGATACGCCGCCGCCATCAATATAAAGGCCGTCGTGGTTAAACGGGATGAACCCAGATGGTCGGAAAGAAAACCTGCTACCGGGGCCAGGACCATCATGATAACCGGAGGTATAGTCATCAAAAGCCCGGAATAGGCCGGACTTAGTCCCATGATGCGCTCCATATAAAAGGGTAAAAGGAAAAACACAAAAGTTTGTGAAGTATAGGCGGCCATTCCCATCAGGTTGCCCTGGACGAATTGCGGTATTTTAAACAGCGGGAAATCGAGCAGTGGGCAGGCAATTTTCTTTTCATACCATATGAACCCGGCCAGTACCAGGATAGATATACCTAATAAAACCGAACTCAGGCCTGTGCTCCCCACCAAGGCTGGAATCAGCAAAACGGCAAAAAGGGCGAAAAGAAATGTGCCGGCAAAATCATAGCTTTGGCCATCTTTATTTACGGGCTGGGGTTTAAAATACTTTAAGGCCAGAAAGAAACCAGCCAGACCTACCGGAACATTTAATAGAAATATTACGTTCCATTGCCAGTTTGCTACCAGGAAGCCGCCGAGGGCAGGGCCGGTCATATTTCCGACTCCGACTATACTGCCGGTTAAACCCAGTGCTTTACCCCTTTCATAGGGTGGAAAAGTGTTGGAGACGATCCCAATACCGGTGGCCATCATCATACTGGCACCAAATCCCTGTATTATCCGGGCAGCGATAAGAAATGACAGACCATGGGCGGTGCTGCAAAAGAATGAGCCGATCGTGAAAACTACGAAGCCATAGGTGAATATTTTCCCGCTGCCTACTTTATCTCCCCAATTGCCAAAGAAGAGCAGTGAGGCGGTGATTACCAGCATATAGGCCGTAACGATCCATTGAATCTGTTCCAGGCTGACATTTAAGCTGCGGGCAATAGTAGGATTGGCGATGTTGAGAATGCTTCCATCCAGGGTTGACATAAATATGCCAATACATACAATTATGAGAACTTGCCATTTGTACTCAAGCTTCATGGTATCCCCCCAACCCCAAAACCCTGCCCTTAAATAATATACTTAAAAAGCTATATCATGCCTAAAAAAACATCATCCTCAATTGGATGATGATGATAATGCTAGTAATATAATAATACAAATAAAGCACTCTTCCCATCCCCAGGTCAGCCGTCCCGGCTGACTGCGTAATAATCAGATTTAATCATCATGCGCAGATGTTGAGGGCCTAAGATACTTTACCTGGCATAAGTCACTCCTATAATCGCATCGCTTAAACAAGCGGCAGCTTTCTGGGCCTCATCCAGTGAGATGCCTTCCGTACCAATCTCGAAAAGCAGAGCAGTGGGATAGAGATCCTGATTATAATCTCCCTTGCCCATAAATATCCCCCGCATCAGGCCGGGATGCAACCGGTCGGCACGGTTCTTAATGAGCCGGGCATATTGCAGATTCGTTTTGGTATTGGGATTGGATCGACCGACCACAATCATTACCCGCGAGGTAGCAATACCATTGATAGTGGTCTCATAAGCCGAAACCGGGGCTGAATCACGGTGGATGTCGAAGGCAGCGTCAGGTCGTTCCTTTAATAACCGGGTTATCGTCCGCCGGGAACGGTGATAAGCATTGATATCATGCGGATCATGTTTGGCCCGGCTATGGGAAACGCTGATTCCGGCTTGGGTAAGAACCGTGGCTATAGTATCTCCTACCTGGTAAATATCACCGTTACCCGGCTCACTGGGAGTTCCCGAAGTGGGAGTATAGGATTCGTCACTATGGGTATGGTACAAAACCACATGGATGGGAGCTCCCGCCTGGGTAGTTTTGCTTTGGGAAAAGGGCAGTAATGAGAGTAAGTTGGTATTGGTCTGTTTGGTATATTCAGGAGAATTTACTAGCCTGGCGGTGGCCTTATTACCGTCAACCTTGATGATTCGGTAATGATAGTTTTTTTCGTTTATATATTCGTCGTCAATATGAACGGGGATGCCGGTTTGCAATACTAATTTGCCATTGGTATCCCGGATAGTAACATAAGGGTACTGGGAGTCATAACTGTATTGCTGGCTGGGGGCAGGTTTGGAAGAGCGGGGGACCATAATATTCAAAATATATGCAGCCACCATAACTATAATCAGGACTCCAAAAAACGTAAGGAAATACTTACGGTTAATCTTGTTCATAATAAAACCGCCTTTACAAATTACTGCTATTATTATTTGTATCCGGCGGAATTAATATGCGAAAAACCCCCGCATGATTTCTCAGCAACGGGGGCTAGAAGCAAAAATTTATAAATTGGTATCCCAGCTATCGAGATATTCTTTTTGTTCGGTGGTAAGCTCATCAATCGCGATCCCGGAAGATTTTAATTTGAGCAGAGCCACTTTTTTATCGATTTTTTCAGGAACATTGTAAACATGGTTTCCCAGGCTGGAGCGGTTTTGAATAACGTGAATGAGGGATAGAGCCTGAAGGGAAAAGCTCAGATCCATGACTTCGGCCGGGTGCCCGTCGCCGGCAGCCAGATTAACCAGTCTGCCCTCGGCCAGCAGATACAATTTGCGCCCGTCGGGCATAACGAATTCTTCGATATTATTCTTTAGAACTTTAGTGCTCACCGCCATATCATACAAATCGCCTTTTGAAACCTCTACATCAAAATGACCGGCGTTGGAAAGAATGGCATTGTTTTTCATGACTGCAAAATGTTCATGCCGGATAACATTTATATTGCCGGTAACGGTAATAAATATATCCCCGTACCGGGCTGCTTCCTGCATGGGCATGACTTCAAAACCATCCATAATAGCTTCGTTGGCCTTAATCGGGTCGATTTCGGTGACAATTATTCTGGCTCCCATGCCGAGTGCCCGCTTGGAAACACCTTTACCGCACCAGCCGTAGCCGGCTACTACCACCGTTTTCCCTGCCACTACCAGATTGGTGGTCCGGTTGATTCCATCCCAAACGGATTGACCGGTGCCATAACGATTATCAAAAAGATATTTCATATAAGCATCATTTACGGCCATGACCGGGAACACCAAAGCCTGGTCCCGGTCCATAGCTCTAAGGCGTACGATACCGGTGGTGGTTTCCTCACAACCGCCTATAATCTTTTGGGCCTGTTCGGGTCTGTTTTTATGAAGCTCGGAAATAACGTCCGCTCCATCATCTATTATTGCATCCGGCATCCAGTCCAGGGCTTTATTTAAAAACTCGTGGTATTGTTCCGGAGTTTCGCCATGAACGGCGTAAATTATAATGCCGGAATCAACCAGGGCAGCTACCACATCATCCTGGGTGGAGAGTGGATTGCTGGCGCATCCGATAACATTTGCCCCCGCGGCTTTAAGCGTCTGCAGCAAATAGCCGGTCTTGGCTTCCAGATGCAGACAGCAGACGATAGTTTTGCCGGCTAGAGGTTGGTTTTTTAAAAAGTCTTCTCTTAATATGTTGAGGACCGGCATGTTTTGGCTGACCCAGGTGAGCTTGTTATGTCCTGCAGGGGCCAGGCCGATGTCCTTTATTATGGAAGCATCAATTATCTTATTATTTGCTGAACTCATTAGTTACTACCTCCCTTTTTCTAATTATAAATAGGAGTAAATATGCAAGCCGGAGCATGCAATTAATACACATTATAAGCAATAAGGCCGATAATATAAAGGATTTATGCAGCGACGGTAAAGACTATTTCCATTTCTCCCCTCTCTATTGCAATAAAAGTTGAAGGCCTATCACCGCCGCGCTGCCATTCATGGACGCGGATATGTCTTCCAACTCTTTCTTAAAGCTCATAAGCTGCGTAAAAGAGGGATATGCTCCTACAAACCATGACGGATATTCTTACAAAAGTTCTTTCGTATTTCGTGCGAGGTAAAGGGGTATATTGGTGATCTGTCCGTTCTTGAGATAGCCGCGTTTGGAAAACACATTTTTAGAAAGCATATCATTATTATTCTTCTGACCACTTTATGGTTAGATGGCAACTAAAGCTCACCGCATCACTCAGAAATCAAATAAACACATGAGTCTGATACGAAAATTTCGAGAGGAACGCTCACAGGCTTGAAAGTAGAAAAAGGAAATAGCAGAAACTCAATTCCATTGCTCAGCCAACAGGAAATCACGTATGTTCATATGCTTCAGTCCGTCCCTGCTCATATCGAATTCATCATACGACACAACATATTTTGGAAAGTTGTCCCTGATCGTATCATAGGCTCCGAATTCACGCTGGATCGTTACCTCGGATGCCAGCAGATAAGCTACCTGGACGTAGAGCTTTTGAGTCTGTTTTTCAGCAATAAAATCAATTTCTTTTTCACCAGCTTTGCCAACCGTAACCTTATATCCACGGCGCAAGAGTTCCATAAAAATGATGTTTTCGAAAATGAGATTGATATCCTTCATATTTCCGCCAAAAATAGCTTCTCTGATTCCGTGGTCAGCAATATAGTATTTTTCATTGACTGTGAGAATTTTCTTCCCCTGCAAATCCTGCCTGCGGACGCGGTAAAACAAAAAGGCATCTTCGCAAGCCTTAATGTAGTTTAAGATTGTTTCCGGCGCAACATTGCGTCCCTCGCTTTTAAGATATTTTGAAATCGCTGTAGCGGAGAAAGTCGTCCCGACGTTTGCCGTAATGTATGCGATGATACGCTCCAGCAGATCAACATCCCGTATGCTGTTGCGTTTTACGATATCTTTAAGGACAACGGAGTTATAGAGGTCTTGCAGATATTGACGGCTCGGCTGTTCGGCATAGCGGAGGTTGCTCAAGTACGGCATCCCGCCATCGGTAAGGTATCGGATAAACATCGCTCTCGAATCGGAATCAGGGAAAACGGTATTATACAGCTCCGAGAACTCTCCAAAAGAAAAGGGATAAATCACAAATTCCACATATCTCCCGGCAAGGTATGTGGCCAGCTCTCCCGAAAGAAGCTTGGCGTTCGAGCCGGTGATATAGATATCACAATTAAATTCAACCCGAAAGGAATTGATGCATTTTTCCCAGCCGACAACTTCCTGAATCTCATCAAAAAAAAGATATGCCTTGCCGGAGATGCCATTTACCCGTCGAGCGGTCTCCTCATGCAGTGCCTCGGCAAAACAAAGGTGTGCGTTGCTCATATTTTCAAAGTTGATAGAAATAAACTGATCCTCATTCACACCGGAGGCGATCAGCTCCTGTTTAATCAAATCCAGCATGACTGACTTTCCGCTGCGGCGGATACCGGTTAAAACTTTAATAAGCTCATTTCCGATAAAAGGACGGATGCGGCTCATATACAACTCTCGACTAATCATAGATGAAATACCTCCTTTGCCATATTGATATATATATATTACTACAGATACGACTTAAACCCAAGTCAGATTACATTCTTTTAGAAGACGTAACTTATAAAAACTATATTTCTGCAAAATTCAACATCTTAAACCAAAATCCAATTAAAAAGCCGGAGAATCGGAGCGTAGAGTGTGCTTCAATTCTCCGGCTTTTTTGTTTTTCAGAAGGGAGAAAATTATGTTAGTGCATTACAAGAAGAATAAAAAACCGGTTTGTTATGATTCGGATGCTTTCATAACAACAGGGAGAATACCGCCTGACGAGAGGCCCCACGGACCGTTCAAAAGCTGCGCCAATTATAGAGAAAATCCCTGAAGACGTAGTGTTTCTAGGGGTTTGTGGCGGAGAAAGTGGGATTCGAACCCACGTGCGCTTGCGCGCAGACTGATTTCGAGTTATTTGAGGGCAAGTTTCGATAGGTTCATGAGAGTAACCTTAAGGGAAGATGAGTCCCCTCAAACCCGCATGAAATAAGGCTTTCTAAGCTAAAACCCTTGATTTTACTGCACTCGCGCTAAACCCTGTTTTTTAAGGTTTTTGAGGCAAAGTGTAGAAAAAGTGTAGAAAAACCGTAGAAAAATATGAACCGAAAAGACTTTAAGATACCTTAGTTTCCCGAGTTTTTGAGAATATAAATCACAGCCTTTCCTACCATTGACATTGATTTTTAAGTGAATAACCTAACCAGACAGAGCATGTATTTCTGTCTGGAGATCAATGTGATTGGAGGAATTACTATGACAACGGACTACTCTTTCCTTCGGGATGAATACCCGGAAATAATAAGTCAGGATCAACTTTATCGAATCTGCCGCATAAGTAAAAGAAAAGCCACATGGCTTTTAGAGAACGGATATATCCCCTGCGAGGACTCGGGCAAAAAGACTCGACGCTTCAAAATCCGGATAGACGATGTAATTATTTATCTCACAAAGTTAGAAAAGCACCCCGAATCTTTGCAGACACCTTCGGGAATTTTCTCCACCAGAACAAAGTGCAGATCTATAGCGCAAATGCAGGAGCCAATCGACCAAAAAATTTTCACGAAAATGCTCAAGAAAGAATGGCACAATTTTCCGGATGTACTAGCCACAAACGATGTTATAAAGCTAATCGGTTATACCCAAAGCACCCTCTCCGATTGGATAATACAAGGGAGAATAATAGGTATTCGGTACTATAACCGATATCTGATACCAAAGGACAGCCTGATAGAATACATGGCAACCAAAGCCCACCGCATTCATCAGAAATCTGAGAAACATAAGGATTTGATACGCAAATACCTCGAGGCGCAGCATACTTTCCTCGGAGGCATCTGATTTGCCGACAAAATATTTAACATCATGGTGCCCGTGATGTTAGCGTTTATCAACGCCGAAGGTTGTCGAAATCATTCTAACACTTTTCTTTGACAAGAATGGTTAGAATGTGTTAGAATGTGTGTTAGAATAACCAAGGAGGTGCTTATTATGCAGTTTACAGAAAGTTCAACCCTTGAATTGAAACGGCAGGTTGTTGATGATATTCGTAAAACAGTAATCGCTTTTGCAAATTCTGAGGGCGGTACAATCTATATCGGAATCGACGATGATGGTACGGTAGTCGGTGTAAAAGATATCGGAGATGAAATGCTGAGGCTGTCCAATATAATCCGTGATGCAATCAAGCCGGATGTTACCATGTTTGTTTCATATGTGCAGGAAAAAGAAAAAGACAAGGATATTATAAAGGTAACCGTGCAGAAAGGTACAGAATGCCCGTATTATCTGCAAAATAAGGGCTTGCGGCCCGAAGGAGTTTTTGTTCGTCAGGGTGCTTCTTCTGTTCCCGCAACCGAAAGTTCTATCCGCCGTATGATCATGGAAACTGACGGTGACAGTTATGAAAAAATGCGCTCTCTGAATCAGGAGTTAACCTTTGATGCTGCCATTGAAGAGTTTAAAGTTCGGGGAATACCTTTTGGCGGAAATCATTTAAAAACACTGCATCTTGTCAATGAGGATGGTATTTATACTAACCTTGGCTTGTTGCTCTCCGATCAGTGTACCCATATAATAAAAGCTGCTGTATTCGAAGGCAAGGAAAAAGCGGTTTTCAAGGACCGCCGGGAATTCACAGGCTCGCTATTAAAGCAGCTAAACGATGCCTTTGCCTATATCTCACAGTATAACAGAGTGAGGGCGGAGTTTACCGGGCTGTATCGAAATGATAAAAAGGACTATCCTGACGAGGCTTTAAGGGAAGCCCTGCTAAATGTTTTAGTACACAGGGACTATGCCTACAGCGCAAATACCCTCATAAGCGTCTTTGATGATCGAATTGAATTTGTATCGGTAGGCGGATTAGTGAAAGGAATAAACCTCTCAGATATTATGCTTGGCGTATCTGCAACTCGTAATGAGCGGCTTGCTAATATCTTTTACCGCCTGACGCTTATTGAAGCCTATGGCACAGGTGTACCGAAGATTCTGAATAGCTATAAAGGCTTTGCCGTACAACCGGAGTTCGAGACAACCGACAACGCCTTCAAGATTACCCTTCCTAACCAAAATGAACAATTGCAGGATTCCGGTTTGAATTCGGATGAAAAACGCATTATTGATCTTGCAGCCCGGCTGGGTGAAATTAAAAGAAAAGATGTCGAAGCAGAACTGGACGTATCACAAACTATGGCAGGCAGGATTCTAAAAAGCATGGTGAACAAACAACTTATTGAGACTGCCGGTCAGGGTAGAAAAACAATGTATGTGCTGAAAAAATGATGGTTAATTCACGATAAAAGTCACAGCACCAGAAGAACGGATTGTCCCAGTTATTCTAACAGGGTGACTGAAAGGGTGACTGTAAAGGTGACTGATAAGTGACTGATAATTTCTCATAAAATCTACTGAAAAACCGATGTGCGAGATAATTCTTAATTCCACAAAAGTTTACAGGCTACGAAAGTGTGGTGATTGCTATTATTTATTTTACCGGCGACCAACATTTTGGTCATGCTAATATTATTAAACACTGCAACCGGCCATTTGATACGGTTTCCGAAATGGACGAATACCTCCTTGTGGAATGGAACAACCAGGTAACTGCTAACGATACCGTCTATATCCTTGGCGATCTATTTTTCCGTAATGCCGTTTCCGCAGATGACTATCTATGCAAGTTGCACGGAAAAAAACATTTGATCAAAGGCAATCACGATAAAGACTGGATGAAAAAGACAGACTTGGAGAAACATTTTCAAAGTGTATCCAATATGCTCGAATTCAGCGATGGCTCACACAAAATTACACTTTGCCATTATCCACTGATGACATGGAGTGGCATCGCCAAAGGCAGTTATCATATTCATGGACACATCCATAACAATGCAGATGCTACCTATTTCCAGCTACTCAAATCAATGCCAAACGCCTTGAATGCAGGAGTTGATATAAACCATTTCCGCCCCGTCACATTTGCTGAGCTGGTAAAAAACAATCGAGAATTTAAGGATGGGAGTAATGATATGTTAAGCGCCAGGCGATAAACGCTTATATTCCATTTGATAAACTAAAACTAAATTTAAAGCCGGAGAACGGTGCGCAGAAATGCACTTCAATTCTCCGGCTTTTTTTATTTCCTCAGAAAGGAGTAGTCCATGTTAGTGCACTACAAGAAAAACAGAAAACCAGCCTGCTATGACTCAGACTCACTTTTGACGGTCGTCAAAATTCTGCCTGACGAGCGCCCTCGCGGTCCGTTCAAAAGCTGCGGCAACTGCTCCTATCCATCCCACTGCTTTATTTGCTATAGCTCAGAAGGTGATTGCTTAAAAACCGATATGCAAAGAATCTGTCAAAGAAAGAATCCACTAATTACAAATAAACAGGAGGAATATAAAAATGCGTAACAATCCAAATTGGTTAAAATTTATCCGTGATCAATACTCTCCAGGAACTCGCATCCGCCTTACACAAATGGATGATCCTTATGCCCCCATCCCTTCCGGCACTGTGGGAACGGTGGATTTTGTGGATGATGCGGGACAGATCCATATGAAATGGGATAATGGGCGTTCTCTCGCACTCATTCCAGGGGAAGATTCATTTTCTAAAATTGCACCGCCGCTTCAAACGCTTAAATTATATATGCCTCTTACTGTTACGCAATATGAACAGGATGAATGGGGCAACTGGGACGAATACCCCTCTGAGCTTGATGAAGATACCGCCCTTGCCTATCAGGATCAAATTCTCGCCGCTATTTTGAGGGAACGTATGCCGGAAGAAACCGAGCGCGGTTTAATGAAATATTACCATAAAAACGACAGTGTAAATGAAAAGGTGCAGTCTCTCTTTTTTACAGTAGCGCAGATTGGCGATAAATTGATGGGTGTGGCGGAATGCCGTGTACAGGGTGATTTGAGTAATGTAGAAATAGCGCAGCTAAAAGAATATGTCACAGGCCAGGCTTCCGATGGGTTTGGAGAAGGCTTTGAACAGAGGCCTATCAAGGTTTCAGACGGCGAGATTTATGTGAGCCTGTGGAACAGCGATAAAAACTGGAGCATCATGACTCAGGAGGAACTTAGCAATAGCCAGCAGATGGGCGGTTTGCAGTTTGGGTAAAAGCTAATTTTTGTTGGATTTAAGTATAGCTATTCCCTAAAAACTGTGGCATTGTGTTGTGCTTGAAGGAGGTGCATAGAATGGAGCAATGGAAAGAATCCCTGCAGACTACAATGGACGAGCGCTTTGACGCAGCCTTTGCGGAGCTGGCAAAATCCAACGCGGATGTCAGGAAAGCAATCAAACAGCAACGGGATGCATCGGTGCTGGTAAAAGATCATCCGAAGTATGACGAGGAACTGAAACAACTGGTGGATTCATACTTTGAGGCCATGCAGCTACTGCTTGGTGAATATCTACAGCATCTATACATTCAGGGCGCCAAGGACTGCGTAACAGTTTTAAGAGAGTTCGGCATCATCAAGTAGCATAGACAATCACGTCTGTGCTTTTTTAGACCCAAAATCAAAACAGGGCCGTTTCCCCAACAGGATTCGGCCTTGTTTTTTGTGCCCTTTTTGCCTTCCTTTCCGGGGAAACGACCGGAAAGGAGCAGTTATGAAAAAGGAGCAGCTTGCAGAGCATCTGCACAAATACCATCACGGCGCGGAAAACGCCGTTATAAGCAAAACGCTGGAACTGGCCTTTCGCATTTCAGGCAAGGAACTGCGGGATCTGGTCAATGCCCTGCGCCGTGATGGTATCCCTATCGCCAGTGACCAGAGCGGATATTTTTATGCAAAGACGGAAGCAGAAGTCCGCCTGACCATCCGGCACATGAGAAATCGCATCAGCGCAGTCAGCGCCGCCATCACAGGGCTCAGGCGTTCCCTCGCGGCATTTGACGATACGCAGATGCGCCTGCCGCTGGAGGGAGGTGATGACTCCTGAACAGCTTTATGTCCTGGATCGGCGGCAAGAAATCCCTGCGTGAGCTGATTGTCACACTTTTCCCCCTCTATTATGAGCGGTACATCGAGGTGTTCGGCGGGGGCGGCTGGGTGCTTTTTCATAAGGCACCCGGCAATGACTTTGAGGTCTACAATGACTTCAACAGCCTGCTGGTCAATCTGTACCGTTGTGTGCGGGAAAAGCCCTATGAGCTGACGGTAGCCCTGCAATATGTCCTCAACTCCCGCGAGGATTTTGAGTTTGTAAAAAATGCCCTCGCCCGTGATAGCCCTGCTTCCGATGTGCAAAAAGCGGCGTGGTTTTACCAGCTCATCCGTTACA
>ENA-UOOE01000684-UOOE01000684.1-fermentation-metagenome-genome-assembly--contig:-NODE-684-length-31758-cov-137.224521_pt1 | contig 31758 bp, 26 predicted proteins | sample MGYA00245776_ERZ724021 | MGnify/ENA primary metagenome ERZ724021 (study PRJEB28704, sample SAMN03018321) | fermentation metagenome | biome: anthropogenic terrestrial biome; feature: soil... | reverse complement strand
AGTGTGCGAGCCTTCGGGAACTCTGGATCGCTGCCATACTCACCTTATAATACTTTAAATCTATTATAATCTCTGTTTTATAATATCTGTTTTTGAAGCATTTTTTGATTATTGCATATTTTTTAAGTAATTTTTACTGCTTTTGTATATTCAGCTTACAATCTGCTCATTCCTTGCCCATTTTTGTTCTCGTCTGTTAAGTCAATTTACATCTGACGATTTCCAATTGTTTTGAGAAATATATTTAAATGAAATAAAAGGAGATTTTAGATACAGATTTTTGGAAATGCTTAATTAAATCTATAAATATTTTTAAGCTTTCTCATTGTACAAGTTAACCTTGAGCAATATCTGAAACGTTGAAAATTTTCTGATCTTAATCAGGGCTTTCTCATGATGGCCTTATTCATATTTTAAAGGGTAGATGCAGTAGCATCGCTCTTATTCGTAGATCTGCTGGGCCAAATAATTTTGAACACCTATATGGTTGATCTGATCAAGTTGGGCCTCAATCCAGTCGATATGCTCTATTTCTTCCTTTAGGAGCGACTCGAGAAGCACTTTTGTGTCGTTGTCTCCCAATTCCATTGCAAGCTGGATACCTTTATTGTACCCCAGAATAGCCCCTTCCTCAGCCCAGTGATCGTGATCATGCATTTTTGGTACTTGATCGCCGATGCGAATTTCACTCAGGTTACTGACTATTGGCTTCCCTTCAAGGAAGAGGATGCGTTCGATCAGCTTTTCTGCGTGTTTCATCTCGGTAATGGCTCGCTTCTCGATTACCTCGCCCAGCCTATCATAGTTCCAGTTTTCGCACATCTCAGCATGGACAAAGTATTGGTTGATAGCGGCCAGTTCATCTGCTAAACGGGCGTTTAGGCAATCGATTAATTTCTGATCTCCTTTCAAACATATACCCCCTTCAAAAAAAATTACAATTTTTCCATTTATACTTAAACTTTTCAATATGTTTTTATATTCAGTTGGCTCTTGAAAATATTAGCAGTAAGATTTTTCCCTTCTTTTTCTCACAGCTTAGGTAAGCTCTGATGTTAACAATATTTTTGTTGACAAAGTTAAAAATTTACAATTTTTTGATTGGACAAGCAACGTTATTGAATGAGGTCTTAGACCCTGTCTCCCCAGAATATTATGGGACACATGTTATATAAACAAACTGAATCTAAATAGGCGACATGTTAATAAAATAGGAATTCTTGATCTACAAAACGCCCAGTAGAAGTTTAAGCTTCAATTTCCTTGAGAGAGGAAAATTCTAAATTATAATATAAAATTATTCCTGAAATTAAAACAGATTTAAAGTTGACTATACCTCTCGAGTTTATAATATCTTTTTTAAGTTTCTCTTCTCCCATTTTTTAGCTTTCTATACATTTCGATTTTCTGTACGCGACTAGGTTTCGGAAAAAGATACAAATGATCAAAGTAAACTACATTATTAATTTAATTAAGTTAATTATTCACTGTTTTCAGGGCTTCCGTATATGGTAATTTGTGTACATCTGGTTGTAGAGCACCTGAGGTTTTATTTTAGATAATTTTTAGAATTTTTAAGAAATTCTATGTTTTTGAGGGATGGCTCCTAACTACCAGCAGTATCAAGTTAAATTTTAAAAATTTATTAATATCATCAAAATCGCTTAAAATTGTTAAATATGATGAAGTCTTTAATTATTGTGGGGATATTGTATGACTGATGAAAATCAAAATAATGAGAGTAGGTTTAGGTATAGACTTGGTAAATGGCTTCTGAGCAGAGATGAATGTGTCTTCACGACTGTAATAGATCAGAACCGAGATGATAAATCTACACGTCAGCAATTGATGAAATCAATTAATAATTGGGTAAATCGAAAGGAAGAATTTGTAACACAAGAGATTGTTTCTGAAATGTGTGAATTTATTAAAAGCGAAAACGAAGACCTTTACTTCCGATTAATGGAGAAATGTGCTTTAAAAGGAATAAATGCAGGTGAGGGTATATTTCAAGCACTAAGTATGTGCCAGTGTGAAGAAGCAATAACCAATCCACAGTGTGAAAAGGCTGATGATTTTTCTAGCGTGTGATTTCTCCTGTCTGCTTTCTGACTTTCTTGAGATTTCATACTTATATTGGTTTACTGAAGTCCGTGTTCGGTAAATTTTATCTATTGTGTGTTTCTGCAGTTCGCGGGCTTGTAATGAATTTAGCTATTGATAGCCTAAAGTCTGTAAATTCTTATGTGTCGATGGGGAGCTGCCAAAGGACAATAATCAATAATTAAATTGCCATGACAGTAGTTCTGAATTATTCTGTTTATTCCTGAAAACAGGATTTCATTTTTTTAATAAATTTATTTAAATAAAAATAAAGCGTTTAAATATTTGGGGGTTATTTATGGGTTACGTCGAAACCTGGAAAGAAGTTATGCAAACACCGTCTGACTTCTACAGAGAAATGCCTAAGACCGGAGGATACGCTGATCCACTCACCTTCGCAGCCATAAGTTTCATCGTATATGCACTTTTAGCCGCACTTTTTACCGTTCTTTTTGGCCATGGAATGTATATGGACGGCAGCATGTATGGTGGAATGTATAATGGTATGTATGGCGGTATGAGAGGACTTGGTTTTTTCGCAATACTTATGACTGTGATCATCACACCTATTGCAGGAATTATCTCTCTCTTTATAGAAGCTGCAATACTTTACATTATTTATAAAATACTTGGAGGAGCGGGAACTTACGAAGGTACTGTAAGATTTATTTCTTATGCAACTGCTGTGCTGGTACTTTCCTGGATTCCTATTATCGGCTGGATCGCCGGAATTTACGGGATATATCTCTATATTGTGGGCGGCATGTATGTACATGATGTAAGTATGACAAGATCCGTAATAGCTATAATCCTACCAACTTTAATTGTAATCTTGCTGATGGCCATAGTTATGGCATGGCTATTTGCTTCCTCAGGATTACTTCCTCTTCGGGCTTTTTTCTAATAGGGTTATCCTTTTATAGGAAAACCTCCTTTTATTTTTGAGTCTCGTATCTGTTAAAAAATTTAAAAACTTAATTACTTCAAACTAAATATTTATATATTAGAAATTACTTTAATTGAACCTACACGAGTAATACGTGATCAAGAATGCCAAGATGGCGGAGCGGCTACGCAATCGCCTGCAGAGCGATTCCATTCCGGTTCGAATCCGGATCTTGGCTTCTTCTTTAAATAATCTATAGTTCTAAAGTTGTTTTATAAAATATATCACACAAATCTGTAAAGTGCCAAGATGGCGGAGCGGCTACGCAATCGCCTGCAGAGCGATTCCATTCCGGTTCGAATCCGGATCTTGGCTTCTTCTTAAAAATTGATATCCTTTTTCAGAACGACCTTTTTTCCAGAATTCTTAATTTCCTGATTATCCTTATGTGTAATTTAAGATACTTTGATCCAGTTCAAATTCAAACCTTAATTTTATATTAGAAAAGACTGATTTTTGGACATGGACATCGATAAACTCATGCAGAGGCTTTTTGAACTTTACCCTGAAGATTCTCCTGATGGCTTTGCAGATCCCTTTTTTGTGTTAATCTCCACTGTGATGTCCCACAGAACCCGGGATGATGTGACCTATCCTGCAGCAAAAAAGCTGTTTAAAAGATTTTCGACGCCCGAAGAAATGGTGATAGCTGATATCAGCGAGATTGAAGCTCTTATAAAAGATGTGGGTTTTTACAGAGTTAAAGCAGGAAGAATAAAGGAAATTTCCAGGATCCTTCTGGAGAAATATAATGGTAGGGTTCCTGATGATATGGAAGCTCTTCTAGAGCTGCCTGGAGTTGGGAGAAAGACTGCTAACTGCGTGCTTGCCCATGCTTTCCTTAAAGATGCCCTTGCAGTGGATACTCACGTTCACAGAATTTCTAACAGGCTCGGTCTGGTAGAGACAAAAGCCCCTGAGGAAACTGAAATGGAGTTAAAAAAGATCTTTCCACAGAAATATTGGAGACATATAAATCTCCTGCTTGTAAAATTAGGGCAAAACATCTGCCGGCCGATTTCTCCAAGATGTAAAATATGCACTCTTGATGATATGTGCCCCAAAATTATCCATTAATAGGAAGTTTCCTATTAGGGAGTTTCCTGTAGTCTCTGAAATCTCAAAATCAAATTCCAAAATCGAGTTCTGTTACTCTATCAAGGTTGTGGAAAAAACCTCAGGGACGATACGAGATTATTTATATAAGGCTGGCATTTAGCAGGCAAAAGGGTTATCTCTATCCTCGATTTGATGGTGAATTAATTTTAATTATGAAGCCATTGATATGCTTATCGATTATCTACATGTTTACTAATTTCGGATCTAACATTTATCAAATTTACGAGGTCAAATATGTTTCAAATAGGAGAAGCATTAATGGGGCAAGGCGCAGAACTTGCCCATGTTGATTTGATGATAGGAGACAAAGGAGGACCTGTTGGGCAGGCTTTTGCAAATGGTCTGACCCAGCTTTCAGCCGGCCACACTCCGCTCCTATCCGTTATCAGGCCCAACTTACCGCCAAAACCTTCAACCCTTATTATCCCGAAGGTTACAGTCAAAAATATGGATCAGGCATCAAGAATTTTCGGGCCTGCCCAGTCAGCCGTTGCAAAGGCAGTAGCAGACTCAGTTGAAGAAGGCGTAATCTCAAAGGACCAGGCTGAAGAGCTCGTTATTGTAGCCAGTGTCTTTATTCATCCTGATGCCCAGGATTACAATAAGATTTACAGGTACAATTACGGAGCCACAAAACTCGCAATCAAACGCGCTCTTGAAGGCTTTCCGGACATTAACACAGTTCTTGAGGAGAGTAACAAATCCACTCATGCTATCATGGGATTCAAGGTCACAAGGCTCTGGGACCCACCTTACCTGCAGGTTGCTTTTGACAATCCTGACATCCAGTTTGTGCAGTCTGCCATATCCCAGATTCCTAAGAGCGATCACGTTATTATCGAAGCAGGCACGCCCCTTATCAAACGTTATGGTATGGATGTCATTTCGAAGATCAGAGAGGTAAGGCCTGATGCCTTCATAGTAGCTGACCTGAAAACTCTGGACACCGGAAACCTTGAAGCAAGAATGGTTGCTGATGCTGCAGGAGACGCTATTGTGGTCTCTGCTCTTGCCCCGATCAATACCATTGACAAGCTCATCGAGGAAGCCCATAAGACAGGTATCTATGCGGTAATGGACACTCTCAACCAGCAAGATCCGATTTCTGTCTTAAAACAGCTTAAGGTCATGCCAGATGTCATTGAACTCCACCGGGGAATCGACATTGAGGGCACAGAACATGCCTGGGGCAATATCGCCGAGATCAAGAAAATTGCTCCAAAAACTCTGGTCGCTGTTGCAGGTGGAGTCCGTCTTGACAAGGTGCCTGTGGCTCTCGGTCAGGGTGCTGACATTCTTGTAGTAGGCCGCGCGATTACCAATGCAAAAGATGTCAGGGATGTTGCCGAGCAGTTTATCAACAGCCTTAACAAACCGGAAATTGACCAGTTCAGAATCATGACTGACTTCTGAGCAGGTTTAAGAATTTCCTCAAAAGCTGCCGGAAAAGTACTGCTAAAGGATAAAATCATACAGTGCTTTCGGCAAAAATATCATAGAAAGCGTTGAAATCCGCGCTTTCTATTTCTTTTTACTTTTCAAGAGGGGATTTTTTTGGGTTTACCATTCATTTTGTTGAACTATAAGACTTATTTGCAGGGCACGGGCCAGGGAGCAGTGGAAATTGCAAAGGCCTGCAAAGCCGTATCCGAAGAGTCAGGTATCGAGATAGCAGTAGCTCCGCAGCTTCCGGATATTTACAGGGTAGCTTCGGAAGTTGAGCTTCCAGTCTTTTCCCAGCATTTAGATGGGGTAGGAGCAGGAAGTTTTACGGGCCACGTTTTTGGAAAATCCATAAAAGAGGCAGGTGCTGTAGGGACTCTGATCAACCACTCTGAAAGGCGCCTGACCCTTGCAGAAATCGAGGCGTCTCTGAAGGCTGCAAAGGAATTCGGGCTCAGGTCAGTCATCTGCACTAATAATGTCCCGACAACTGCAGCAGCCGCAGCTCTTGGCCCGGATTATGTTGCAATCGAGCCCCCTGAACTTATAGGAAGTGGAATCCCTGTCTCAAAAGCTAATCCTGAAGTTGTTAGCGGGTCGGTTGAGGCGGTTACGAAAATTAATCCCGGAGTAAAGGTACTTTGCGGAGCTGGAATTTCTAAAGGTGAAGATCTCAGGGCAGCCCTTGACCTTGGCTCTCAAGGTGTGCTTCTTGCGTCTGGAATTGTAAAAGCCAAAGACCCAAAAGCCGCACTGGAAGACCTTATCCGTCTGGTTTAATGTTTTAGAAGGAAACTTCTTTTCCAGATCTGGAGAGAGATTGTATAGGAATATTGGGTAAATCTTGATAAAAAAGAATGCGGTTTTTTTCAGCCGCTTTTTTCTTTTCTATATTCATCTTTCTATCCTCTGTCTGATCTTTAATTACTGATAAGCCAGAATCAGAGGCTGAATAGCTCTTTTATCTCCAATTTCAATAAGAATTAAGGCTGTTTCAGCTTTGAGTTTATGGTCCTCTGTTTTCAAATTCTCTATAAGTGGATCAACAGCCATTTCTCCCATATCTATGAGGGCTTCTCTGGCGACATCCCCAAACTCCTGATCTCCCAGTTTTCCTACAAGCGTTCTTGCAGTTTCTTGGTCTCCGGTTTTGCTAAGAGCGAGAAAAGCCGTATTTCTAATGTGAGTATCCATATTGTTATCATCAAACACTTTCTTGAGCGCTTCTACTGCTCTGGGATCTTCTATGTTCCCCAAAGCTGAAGCTGCCGCTGTCCTGACTTCAAGCTCCTCTTCTTTATCGGTCAATATGCCGATTAAACTCTCAGTGGCATCAGTGCTTCCTATTTCTCCAAGAGCGAGGACAGCACTTTTTCGGACATCGGCGTTTGCGTTCATAGAGCTATTTTTTTTCCCTTCTGAACTCTTTCCGGTTTCCAGGATTTCTATTAGGGGTTTTACTGCGGTCTCATTTCCTATCTTTCCGAGCGCAAGAGCCGCACTACTTCTTACTTTGATTCTCGGGTCTCTCAATCTATTTATAAGATGGGGTACTGAATCTTCGTCTCCTATTCTCGCAAGAGCAATTGCAGAGCCGCTTTTAACATATTCGTTATCATTATCTTTCATTTCTTTTCTTAGAACTTCTACTGCCCTTTCGTCCCCAATCTTTCCAAGTGCAATTGCTGCACTGGCTTGCGCTGGCGGATAATCTCTCGTCAGAATTCCAATTATGGGATCTACTGCAGCTTCTTCTCTCATTTCTCCAAGAGCCATCACAGCTGCAACTCTTGTACTCCCTTTATTGCTTTTAAGAGCTTTAAGGAGTTTTTCGGTTTCGCTTCCTGGTTCTTCAGGTCCAAAGTCTGAAATTGCAAGAGGAACATAAGTACTTGAATTCTGTGTTTCTGAGTTAAGAACTTTCTCAAAAGCGCCTGCTTCTCCCCTGTTTTCCGCCCTTGCGGAGTCCATAGCGATGGAATTTGCAATGTATTTCCTTATGGCTGTATCTTTTGCTTCTATGGCCTGCAGGGTATCTTCTGAGATCCCTTGTTTCCACTCTTCGGCTGCACTCTCGTTTGCAGCCCTATTCGAAGCCTCAATTCTCTCAAAGTTTTCGGAAAGGATATTTTCTGCTCTGTCATCTCCGGTTTCAAGAAGCGCAAGAAGCATATAGCTGTTCATTTTTTCCGAACTCGAATTATTTGACTCGATTTTATCAACAAGATTATTTGCCGCAGGCCCACCAAGCTTCCCAAGTTCAGCTGCAGCGTTCAATTTCGCTTCCTGGTTGCCGGTTTCCAGCCTATTTATGAGACTTATGATACGATTTTCACTTGAACCCCCATCTCCTGTTTGGTTATATGTTTCATTTCCCCTGACTTCCACAAACCTATCACTATTTGCAACAAGTGAAAAAAATATGGAAAGAGTGATAAGCACAAATAAAAGAGAGACTCTCCATCTAACTCTGGACATCATATATTCTTTTTTTTAATTGTTTATATCACTTTCTGTCTTTATTAACACAGATTTTTAAGGAAAAGTCCCTTTTATCTTTTTAGCCTAAGTTTTTCTTTCTGCCTTAAGTTTTTCTCTCTTATTTTACACCCAAGACCACAAAGGAGAGATGTAATGTCGGCTTCGACAGAATTAGCATCACAGTCCCCAAAAACCGTGATCCTGTAAGTAACTCCTAGTCTTTTATCCTCTTTTCTCTCTGGTTTGGTTTCTATCCGGTTGAATTCTTTATACTCTTCCTGATTAATCCCTTTATGATCTTCCTGATTAATCCTTTTATAGATATCACTTATTTCGCAGGCTGCAAGCTGTTTGTTAGTATTTATAGCTTTAAGGATAACTATAGGGTCAGCTCCTTCAGGAATAAGGACTGAAATATCCCTGGTAGAATGTTCAAGGTTTTCTTTTCTCCATTCCCATAATTCGGATTCCGAAAGTAGGCGAAGATTTTCAAGCTTGAGCTTCACCAATTTATTTTTTATGTGAGGAGAAGTACCTTTTGAGACCAGCTTTGTAAGAGTTATCTCATCAGAGCCTACCTTTTCCAGAGTGCCTACATGGATTTTTCCGGAATAAAAATGGGAAAACCCGCAAACCTTTCCAACGGAGTTCAGAATGGTCTCGTATTCGGCTATCCGGGAATTAATCAATTTGTCGGATTTACGCAGGGCATGAGCAGTATCTCCGTATTGTTTAGCAGCAGCTTTCATTTTTTTCACAAAGCCTTCCTCGTCATGGGCTCGCACAAGCTTTGAAAGCTCTTCACATTCCGTAATAAATGCGTCATGCACTTCCAGAACTCCGGGATTTTCCATTTGAATAAGGGCATACAGATAAGGGTTCTGGCCAAGAATTCTGCCTACGAAGTCAAGCATTATGTCATAGACCGGGCTTACGAATTTTCGGGATCTTTTTACGTCGAAATTTAATCTGTCAATGGTTGTTCCTATGGTAATGTAGGTAAAATGAGTAAGCCCTTGCACAACCGAAACAAGCCTGTCGTGTTCGGCTGCAGTAGTAATTTCGACATTCGCTCCTCCTTCCTCAAAAAGCTCTCTTATTCTTGGGAACCATTTCTCCGAGCGCCCTTTTACAGGAACAAGAATAACAGTTTGCCCTCTTATTGTGGGAATCGTCGGGCCGAACATTGGATGTGTACCGAGAATTTCCACTTCGGAAGGAGCGAATTTTCTCATGGCTTCTACAGGCTTTACTTTAATGGAAGTAAAGTCCATAAGTAAGCTTCCGGCTTTCATTCTCGGGGCAATTTCTGCAATAGTCTCTTCAGTTACATTGATGGGCACAGAGACTATTACTATGTCGCTTATCGGAACAGCTTCCTCAAGATCTGAGGCAAAAGGAACTTCCAGTTTCCTTGCAATCTCCGTTTTTCCACTTTTTCCCCAGACCGTAACCTCGTAATCTCTTTCTTTGAAAAAACGGGTAAACCATTGTCCCATTTCCCCGGTTCCGCCAAGGATCAGCACCTTCGTTTTTTCAGAACTTTGATCCGTACTGGTCTGGTTTCTGGGTTCCAGGTTCACACTCAAGCCTTAAAAGCCTCCAGAACGGTTTTTTTCATAAGTTCGACTGGAGGTTCAATTCCGGTCCAGAGTCTGAAAGCTTCAGCTCCCTGATATACAAGCATTGAAACTCCACTCACGGTCTTTGCGCCCGAGGCTTTTGCTTCTTTTAAGAGTCTGGTTTCCAGCGGGTTATATACAATATCAAAAACAGTAAGGTCAGAGTGAAGCTCTTCGGCTGTGGCGATAGTAGTCTCTGTATTTGGGTGCATTCCAAGAGTTGTGGTGTTGATAAGGACATCGGCATCCTGCAGCATGGCTTTTAATCCGGAGAGTCCTCTTCCTTCAGCTTTTCCGGGAAAGGCTGCGGCTGATATCTCTTTTGCAAGCTCAATAGCCCTTGCTTCGGTCCGATTTATTATTGTGATTTCGGCGCCGTCAGCCGCAAGCTGAAAAGCAATGGCTCTTGCTGCTCCTCCTGCCCCTGCAAGCACGACTTTAGACCCCCTCATTTCCACTGCAGACTCCTGAAGCGCCTTTTTTGCTCCTGATCCGTCCGTATTATATCCCTTTATTTTTCCGTTTTCCTTGAAAACGATAGTGTTTACAGCTCCTATCTTTTCAGCCAGGCGGTCAGGTTTTATGCACTCAAGTTTCAAGGCTGCCTCTTTTAAAGGCACTGTCAGATTGAGCCCTCCAAAGCCCATAGCTTCAGCTCCAAGAATTGCCTTTTCCAGTTTTTCGGGTTTGACTCTGAAAGCATGATATACACAGTCCATCCCAAGGGCCGAAAAAGCTGCGTTATGCATTGCAGGAGAAAGGGAATGGGCTATAGGATCTCCAAATACGCCAAAAACTCGCTTCATTCAAGCAGCTCCATTATCTTCTTTATTTCATCTACCTGATATTGCCCGGGAGCGGCAGAAATTTCACTATCAACAGCCGCATATGTAAGGACCGAACCATAAAAAGGAGCAATTACCCTTGTATGTTTTCCGAGCTTGCCCATAGCGATCGTGCATATAGCGTTTCCTGCCTCCCTTGTTTCCAGTGCAATTCTTAACAGGTCAAGTACGTCTTTTCTCGATTGCGGCATAACAGCAAGTTTCGCAATATCCGCCCCTGCCAGAAAAGCCTCTCCCACAATAATTTTCATTTCATGAAAAGCCGGAGTTTTCGAAAAGTCATGAGAAGAAACGATTACGGTTTTCCCACATGTTTTTGCCGCTTTTATTACCTGGTCTCTTGCTTCTCTTCCGGCAGAGAGCTCGATGTCTACTGCATCTGGCCCGTTTTTCAAGGAAAGGAGATTTGTAGAAAGGAGTTCTGTAAGAAGCCCGATTCTCTCGGCCTCTTTTCCTTCCCATTTCCCTCCTTCCGTACTGGAGCGGTTTGTGAGAATTACTGGAAGCCCGGTCTCGGATTTAATCTCTCTGATTGTTTCTGCAGCTGTTTCCAGGTCCCTGATTCCAAGCAAATCCAGCCGGATTTCGAGTAGGTCGGCTCCCATTTCGGCGGCCTTTCTTGAAGTTTCAAGGGGCTTTTCAAGAATTACTGCGACAACGGCAGCTTTTTTCTCAAGGTCAAGCGGGCCAATATGAATCATTGCTTGCTCCGGTTTTCTTCTTCCGCTTACAACCGTTTTCTCCGGTTTTCCTTTTCTGCTGGCAATCGTTTCTTTTTGGGAAGTCTTTCTTTTTGACAGTTATTTCTCTATAATCGTCTCTTCAATCTTTTTCCCAAAATGCCTGGCTCCCTCTTCCAGGCGAACCAGAACCTCATCGCCTTTCTTGAGTTTGGCGACTGAGATCGGATTTCCATCTTTTCCAACCAGCTTGATAGTTTCGGCATTTTGCAGGATTGCGCTCAGAGTACGATCGCCTGCTTTTGCTTCAATAAGCATAAGGGGACGGCTTTCGATCTTGACTCTGCCCACAAAACCTTCTCTCTGTCTGCCTTTTGAGTCTACTATGGTTACCGTATCTCCGGTTCGAAGTTCCGAGAGATAGCGGGTTTTATCTCCTATTTTTATATAAGAGTGAACTGCACCCGCATTTACCCTGAACGGGCGGGCTGCCACATATGGGCTGTCATCGGATTCAGAATTTACAAGGAACATCCCGCTTGCCTGAGAACCTATGAGCATGCCTTCTCCCTTTTGCATAAGATTGCATGTGTCCACACAGACTCGATCTCCCATTCCAAGAGGTTCGACTCGGGTTACAACTGCTGACGCAAGTTCAGTGCTTTCGTTTTCCAATTCCCTTGCAGCCTTGATGGTATCTTTTATTTCCTGGATGTTTCCGCTGTCAAGAAGGACGCCATCTGCTCCGGTTTCAAGAGTCTGAAAGGCCAGTCTTGCTTCTTCGGCACTTTTTACCCCGAAGATAATTTTCACGTCATAACGCTGAAGCTCAGCTATCAGGTTTTCCAGAGGAATAACCTTCCAGTCCGTACCTGTCACAATCAGGAAGTCGCAGACCTTTCCCAGCTCGGCTGCAAAATGCTCGTAGCGTTTATCTCTGATTATAACATATCCGCCCACAGCCACTCCTTTATCCCTTAGAAGAGTTGCTGCGTTTATGTCAAGAGAACCCTGAGTCTCAAGGGGTAGAGGTTTCGTACCATCTCCTTCTCCTCTCTTCCCAACAACAATAATCTCGGCCCCAGATTTATTGTCACGGCCAAAGGCTGCTACTGGAATATTTCCCAGTTCCCTGACTTTTCCGACATCTACTGGGTTTACAAGTACGCAGTCGGCTCCTGATTCAAGGCCTGTCGTAATTCTTTCTTTCTGTTGTTCCCATCCGCCTTCATCGGCTTTTATCCACACACTTTTCTTTTTCAAAGGCTCAACCCCGGTATGATTTTCTGTTTTTACTCAGGCCTTTTCCCTTTTTTAACTTCTATTTCGGGTTCTGGGCTTGCTTTTCAATATCCTGCTCTCATTTTAGCTGTTCGAGGGCTTCTTCTACAGGCCTTCTATGATGTACGATTTCGCAAATGGCCCGGGTGAGTCTGACAGAGTCTCTATGCTGGAAAACATTTCTTCCAATTGCAGCACCTCTGGCTCCGGCTTCCATTGCTCCGTCAATCATCTCTAGGAGTTCCAGATCCGTTGAGGTTTTTGGCCCTCCTGCAATAACTACAGGCACAGGGCATCCTCTGACAACGTCTCTGAAGCTATCAGGGTCTCCGGTGTATACTGTTTTTACAACATCAGCCCCGAGTTCGGCCCCTATCCTTGCAGCATGGGCTACATTTACAGGGTCGTGTGGGTTGGTGATTTTTTTACCTCTTGGGTACATCATAGTAAGAAGAGGCATACCCCATTCGGTACAGTCTCGGGAAATTTTTCCTAGCTGCTCAAGCTGGTCAGCTTCGGTCTCAGAACCTATATTGATATGCATGGAAACAGCATCTGCTCCCATCTTAATTACTTCCTCTACTGTACAGACCTGTACCTTGGCATTGGGGTCTGGGCTCAGGGAAGAAGAACCACTAATATGGACGATAAGACCTATATCATGGCCGTATCCTCGGTGTCCGTATTTTACCATTCCTTTTTGCATAAGGACGGCATTTGCTCCTCCTTCGGCAACTCTGTTCACTGTATCGGTGATATTGATAAGCCCGTTAATAGGCCCGTCTGATATCCCATGATCCATGGGAATAACGACCATGTTTCTGCTTTCCCGGTTCATCAGCCTTTCTATCCGTATCTTTTTACCTATTTCTGACATTATAATCCCCTTCGAGTGCAAAATGCTCTCTTATTTTTATGGATGGTATTATTGATATCCGTGCTAGCGTGTGACATACTGTCACGCTTAATCTATTTAAATCTATTCCATTTAACTACTAGATAAGTTATACATCCAGATTTGAACGAATATTATTGGACTTTAATGTATAACAATGTGCTATAATGGTCTTATGTCGTACTTCTGTTTTTGCTATCAATAAATGGCGCCATTGAAAATATGTTCCGAATCACAGAACTGATACCGGGCTCTAAGTCTCTTGCTTATGAAAACAAGTATGGGCCATGAACTTCGGAAACATACAAGAATTAAAATAGGATAAGTCCGGCTAATAAAGTAAACTCAAAGCATTAGAAAATACAATCATATTAAAACAGGAACTGAAGGAATTATGAAAGAACTGAAAATTCTTGTTGTTAATAACTACGGACAATTCTGCCATCTTATTCACCGGGCTGTTCGGGATCTTGACATGGATACTAAAATAATTCCCAATACAACGCCAATTGAGGATATCCTGGCAGAAGAGCCAGATGGCCTTATTCTTAGCGGAGGGCCAGATATGGATAGGGCAGGCTTATGTTTCGATTACGTCAGGGAAATCGATCTCCCTATTCTTGGAATCTGCCTCGGACATCAGGCAATTGCCCTGGCATACGGGGGTCACGTTCATGCAGGGAAAAAAGGCGGGTATGCAGAGGTTGAAGTAGAAGTGCTCGAAGAGGATGATATTCTACGCGGGCTTGGGCCCAAGACTACTGTGTGGGCTTCACACGCGGACGAGGTTGCCATTCTGCCTGAAGGCTTTATCCAGCTTGCCCGTTCGGATATCTGCGAAATTGAAGCCATGCGCCATCCTACAAAACCAATTTACGGCGTTCAGTGGCATCCTGAGGTTTCCCATACCGAGAAAGGAGAAAAACTACTTGCAAATTTCCTTGAAGTTTGCGAGCAATATTAAGGTCGCAATTGATATTTCAAGAGCCTAAAAATTCCTAAATCTTTAACTGATTACAAAAAGAGAAATAAACGCTGTATAAAGATAAAAAGGACTAAAAAAGAACTCGGGAATAAATTACATCCCGAGTCTTTTCTTCATCATTTTCTGAATATTGAATTTTCCACCTCTGAAACCTTTCAGAGCTGTCTGCATGGTTTTGTGGTATTTAAGAAGCTCCCTTACTTCCTCAGGGCTGCAGCCCGAGCCTCTTGAAATCCTTTTTATCCGGGAACCGCCAATGATTTTTGGATCAGCCATTTCTTCTTCTGTCATGGAATCCATGATTATTTTGTAATTCTTCATCTTGTCACTTGTAGCCTGGAACATCTCATCCGAGAGCTTAGCGCCCCCCATTCCACCTAATCCCATGGGCAGCATGGACATAATCTGTTTGAGAGGCCCCATCTTGTTCATGGCTTCAAGCTGTTTGTACATGTCCTTGAGGGTGAATCTTCCCTGCATCATGGCTTCGACATTTACATCTTCTTCGCTAAGGGTCTCTTCAGCCTTTTCCATTAGGCTTTTAAGGTCTCCCATGCCAAGAAGTCTTGAAATGAACCTGTCAGCTTCGAACTTTTCAAAATCTTCGGGCGTTTCCCCAACACCGATAAAGGCAATCGGGGCTTTTGTTTCGGAAACGGCAGATAGGGCTCCGCCTCCTTTTGCAGTCCCGTCAAGTTTCGTTATAATAACGCCTGTGATTCCTACAGAATCATTAAAGGCATGGGCCTGCTGGCTTGCCTGCTGTCCGATACCTGCGTCCAGCACCATGAATTTGTGGTTTGGCTTGGCAACGGCATTGATCCGTTCCATTTCATCTATCAGATCGGCTTCAAGGGCATGCCGGCCTGCGGTATCCACAATTTTCACGTCGTATTTTTCCAGGGCTTTGAGTCCGTTTCTGGTAATTTCAACAGCGTCAGGGTTGTTTTCTTCTCCATAGAAAGCTACATTGAGCTTTTCACAGAGGATTTTAAGCTGGTGATATGCGCCAGGACGGAAGGTATCTGCGGCGATAACCCCTGCTTTAAGTCCTTTTCTCTGGAAGTAGCGAGCAAGCTTTGCTGTACTGGTAGTTTTTCCGCTCCCCTGAAGCCCAACCATCATTATAATCTGCGGCTTGAGCTGAATCTCAGCTCCCTTGCCAATAATTTCCATCAGTTCTTGGTATACAATGCGGATTACGTGCTCCCTCGGATTCATACCTGCAGGAGGGTCTTCTTTCATTGCACGTTCTTTGATTCTCTGGGACATTCCCATAACAAGTTTTACATTCACGTCGGCCTGGAGCAGAGCCCGTTGGATATCTTTTACTACTTCATTGACCGTGCGCTCATCAATTCGCCCCGCGCCGATCAGCTTCTTGAGCGCTCCCTGTAAGGAGTCTCCAAGTTTTTCCATTACCATATGAAAGTCATCCTGCTCAGTTTTTGAGGATATATGAAAAGATACTCACACTTTTGACCTTGTGTAAGAAAGTAATATTCTTGAGTTATAAACAGTTAAAAGCCCGTTGTAAAGATTATGCTTTTTGATCTTGTGTAAGAAAGTAACCTTACTTAATAAGCCTTAAGTTTCAGTGGCTTAAAAACGGGATAAACAAATGGACTCTAGGTATAAATCGGTAACCGGCTATAAAAAAGTTGCCGGGTAGAAAATATGAAAACGTACTAATTGTTATAACCAAACAGATTAAGAAAGGAACTTTTCATAGCGGGGGATGGATTCGAACCATCGGTCTACGGGTTATGAGCCCGTCGGGATCTCCTGGCTACCCCACCCCGCTACAGGGTTTTATTGTCAGGCCATTCAGCCTGGGATAACTATCAGAACATACGAAAACATACTAATTGTTATAATCAAGCAAATTAAGAAAAGAACTTTTCATAGCGGGGGATGGATTCGAACCATCGGTCTACGGGTTATGAGCCCGTCGGGATCTCCTGGCTACCCCACCCCGCTACAGGGTTTTATTGTCAGGCCATTCAGCCTGGGATAACTATCAGAACATACGAACTATTATTTATATACTTTTCGGTTGGCTTTTAAGTTTTATAATTTATTGGGGACGATATCTTTATTTAATAAAGTTTTGTAACTAATTTAATTTTCTTCATACCTTGTTTTTCTGCCAGTTGTTTTTCCTTTTCTTTGATTTTTCCGGAAACATATTTGAAATCCAGAATCCTAAATCATAATATGACAAAATGCCTATTCTGTGGAGTTTATTGTGAAGTAAAGTGCGGAGTTTACTGTGAAGGCTATCCTGGAAGTCAAGGGGAAAAAGAAAGGGAAGAAAGTAAGGAGATTCTTGGATGCACACAAATTGGTACATCCTATATCTGCGAAAATTGCCTTAAGGATCTAAAACAGGCTCTTGAATCCCTGTAATAGGTCAACTAGAAGAGAATCTTTCACTTGAGGTTAAATAACCCTTCTCCTTTACCTAATGAGAAGGATAAATCTAGATAGGGTAGATCTAACCAATATTTAGACAACTTCAATGTTAAGTGTAAAGTTTTCTTCCTCTCCGGTTACTTTCTCCCAGGGCCTTTTATATATTCCTGTTACTTGCTGGCTGCCTTCAGATACGGCTTTAATTTCCCATAAGCGGACCCCTCCTGCTCCAACAAGAGGTTGCCCGATTCCTTCAGGCTGCTCTGGAGGATAGTATTCTCCTGAGATATTATTGAGCCCCTGACTGAGATTAAGTTCCCATGAATAACCTGTTGTCGGGTTTTCTTTAAGCCTGAGGAAAAATGTGCTTCCATTTTCAAGACCTATACTTGTTCCGCTGTCAGCCTCGGTTATTACCTGTTGCCTCGGTGGCATAGAGCCGGAAGCTTCTTGAGGCGCATTATCTATCGCCAGTTCAAAAGATCCGGTTACTCCGTTTACATTTACAGTGTAGTTTCCGGCTTTAAGGCCTCTGACTTCGAGGGGAATAGTCTCTGTAAAACTCTCTAAAGCTTGGGTACAGATCGCATCTCTCGGGCGTTTTGTACTGATATTGATATTGAAGACGTTTCCATCTCTTTCATTTTTTATTTCGTTGATTTCAGTACATCCGTCAGGAAGGTAGCCTTCTGCTATCACCTGTATCTGTACGGGAAAAGACTCAAGGGTAACAATCTGGATACTCTCTACATTTGCAGTACCATATATGTAATCGCCTCCACTAGCTCCCTGACTATTGTTTGTTCCATTGACTCCCTGACTATTATTTATTGTATTTCCTTTTTCGGTTTCGTTCTGTTCTTCACCAACACAGCCGGAAAAAATAACCATAAAGACCGCAAATAAAACTACTGTAATTTTTGTATAATTCCAAACCTTGTTGCTTGTTCCTATTTTCATTCTTTCCCCTCTTCTTATTCTTCTACTTTTATTCTCTCTAATACGTTTATGAAAAATATATGCCTGTTTGGATTTATCCTTTGTTTAAGCTTCAGTTCTATTCGCAGCTTTGTAGGTCAGTTTTCATTTTTGTTTACTTAATTATATTGAGATCTTTTATGATATCAAATTTTTATAAATTTATTTATAAACTTTTTCATATACAGATATCAATGAATATATTTAGTATTGTAGCACGATTGTTAAAGTTCAATTCTTATTTTTCATTACAAACTTGTGAAATTTATACATACTATCCATTTAATTGTTTATAACGCCGTTAACTCTACATTTTATGCTCATAAGTATCAATTTGTATTTTCAAGTTTTAACGAGATAATTTTCGTAGTCAAATAGGAAAAATACTTAGAATTGGCATTCAAGAAGGCTCTAACTTGAATTCGCAGAAAATATCTAGTACAAGCACAGAATACAAGTCAAAAGAAGTGAGAAAATTAATTTTTTTCTACGAACTCAAGTAAAGATCCGGTGGTATTTAATTGAGAATTGCAGTTATTACGCAGGGTATTTCTAATATTTTTGAATTCATCGTTAGATCAGGACATGAGGTAGTGGGAATTGTTGAGTGCTCTCGGGAGAGTGAATCTAATTCGTTCCTCAAAACAATAGGAGAGTTTTTTGCAGGTGTCTATTACTCATTCACCTTGAATCCTTTAAATTTAAAATTTTCTCTAAAAAACTGAAAAATCCCTATTACTATTTAAGGAAAGGAGAAAATGAGAACCTTGAAAAATGGATGAAGAATCTACAGCCTGATCTCATAGTATATTCTATGTCTCATCTCTTAAAGGAGAACATATTTAGTATCCCAAAATTTGGGACTATTAATATCCATTATTCACATCTTCCGGAATACAGAGGGCCAGCTCCTCTTTTCTGGGAATACTATGATTATGTCCTGAATCCAGGAGTGACCTATTCATTATATAGATAAAGGCGAGGATACCGGAGATATCATTTTCCAGGAAAGGGTTCCTATCAGCTCTGGTGAAAAACTTGAACAAGTTACTCAGAAATTATTTTTTACAGGAATAAAGTTGCTTTCAAAGACAATGGATACCATTGAGAAAGGAGGCGTTCCCAGAGTAAAGCAGTCCTTAACTATACTCCAACGGTGAGAGCCAGAAAAATCAAACCTGATGAGTATAATGAACTCATAAGATGGAACGAGTGGGATGTTGGAAGAATATTTCATTTTTTAAGCGGTACTCCAAAGTATCACTACACTCTGCTGAAGAAAACAAGCTTGCACAAACTTGAGCTAACAATTAATATTTTAAATAAAAAAATGTAATGTTTCCGGATACGAAGTAGGAGATTTTTATAAGGAGAATTCAAAACGCTTTTTTGCTTGCAAAGACGGGAAAATATATGTCAATCTTACTCTCTTATTTGCAAGTTTTCTCCTGGATTTACCCTTATATCTCCTGAGCCTGCTCTTTGTAATGCAGAATTAGATCTTCAGTCCATTTCAAAGCCGCAGGCTCGAATCCTATAATAGTTTCTTGGTCAAAAATCCCTTTCGAAGTAAGAAAATCAGCAGCCATGAAGCATTCGGTCTTAACCAACATAGCAATTTTTATCTCTTTCTTAGAAATAAAAAGTCTCCTTTTTTCTCTGGCCAGACAAAGTTTCAGTTCTTCTTCGAAATCAGTTTTCAGTCTTTCCCAGATTTTTCTTGTTACTACAAGGGTTATTTTGATATCATAGTCTTTGTTTGCTATAAATATTTCAGAAAATACTGGATGAAATATTGATGAATAAAAGACGATCTCTTTTGATTTTCTAATGTTCTCCATGAATATGGGGGAAGGCTCAAAGATATTATCAGGGTCAGGTTTAACAAGGAAGCAAGATTTTAATTCATTAAGCCTTTCCAGAAAGGGGTTGGGTAAGGCGGTGAGATCGCGGTCCTCCCAGTAATCCTTATTCTCCTCAATGACCATCAGAGTATCAAGCAGAGGCTCCATTTTTTCGACCACGATCTCCGCAAGAGGTGTTAGCCTGTACTCCCGGTCTTCCTGAAGAACTAAATGTTCATCCTTAAGTTTTTTGATTTGAGGGAGCATACCTGTAGAGGTAACGTTCAGACTGTCTGTGATCTCCTCTATCGGTTTTCCTCCTTTTTTGAGCAGGAGCAAAAGGTCTTTTCTCTTCTGGGACATAAAGAGGAGGTCTATTAGAGATTTGTCCATTAATTTCACTTTCCAGATCTTGCGCTTCTGCGAAAGATTCATTTTTCCTTCGATTTTTCAGAAAGGGTTTCTAAAGGAATTTGCTATTTCTATGAGAGCGACTTTAGAGATATTTGAAGTTAACTTTAGTTATATCATATCAATATAGAAAGAATTTCTAATATACTTTTTTAAGTATCCCTTTTTAATCTTATTCTGTTCTTTTTTAATCTTTTCATGTGTTACCTTTGACAAGATAAGAAACCTTAAAGTCTATAACTAAATTATATAGCTCGAATATAGAGCCTGGGAAGTGATACTTCTTAATTGCTAGTATCCTTACCATGTGTGCGAATTCCGGATCATGGAGGACTTTGCATCGAATCATTCAAATGTGTGATTACAAACTGGGACTACATTTATAACTTGTGCCGAAATGTCTCTACTGAAATCAAACGTTCTGGATATGAACCGGATGTGATTATTGCTCTTGCAAGGGGAGGCTGGTTTGCCGGGCGAGTGCTCTGCGATTTTCTAGGGATTGATGACTTATCCAGTTTGAAAGTCGAGCACTACATAGGAGCCACGGCTATTGAGACTGGTGAGCCTTATATTCGATATCCACTTTCCGACGATGTGATGGGAGGAAAAAAGGTACTTATTGTAGATGATATCGTTGATACCGGAGAAAGTATGCTTAGTGCCAAGACTTACGTGGAAAGTCGCAATCCTACCGAAGTGAGAACCGCTACATTACAGTACTTGGGGAGCTCGAAAATTGACCCAGATTATGTGGGCGAACGACTTGAGGATTGGGCTTGGATTGTCTATCCTTGGAACTTCATGGAAGATATGATAAGCATCCTGACTAAATGCATGAGAAAAAACCCTAAAAAATCCTGGAATATTGAGGATCTTAAACACAGCCTTTACATAAACCATGATCTGGACTCTATTGTCTTTGAAGTCACCCAGCCAGGAAGGCTTCCTGAAATACTGGAAGAAATGGAGAGAGTGCGCAGAGTCAGTTCCGAGATCATCAATGGAAAGAAGCATTGGAGGCTTTTATAATAAGCTTTGTTATTAATTTTCTTCCTGAGCGAGCTAATAGCTTATATTTTCAACTGGAAAGACTGAAGGGATCTACAACAGAAGAAGATGTTTTTTACTTTTATTGGCTGGAGCTATATTTTTCGTTCAAAAGAAGGCGTTAAGCTGTAAATACAAATATACATATCTGTTCAGGATATCTATATTTAAAATATCCATAAAGCTATCACTGTAGCCACTTTGTATCTTCATTTAAATCTCAATCCAGAATAGCAGATTGGTCTAAAATCCATGATGCCAGATTGGTCTAAAATCCATGATGCCAGATTGGTCTAAAATCCAGAGTAGCATATTGATATAAAATCCGAGTACATTATTGTATTATTTATAATAAATTAATTCATTTCAACAAATTAATCCACTTATATTAATTCATTAACAACAAATTAATCACTATCTATTACCGGTGAATTCATGCCCCACAGATGTACCAGATGCGGAACCATTTTTGAAGACGGAGATTCTGTCATCCTGAGCGGTTGCCCAAACTGCGGTTGGAATAAATTCCTTTATGTAAAAAAAGAATGTGAAGGTTCGGAAAATCAGGTAAGGCCTGCTCTGGAAGAACAAAAGTTGGATTTGGAATCCTCTCTGGATGAAGTTGTCAAAAATATTGATGAGGCTCTTGCCTCTGAACAGGAAAACACAAAGCAGGAACCAGAAGCCGAGAGGGAAACAGATGAAGAAAGAGTAGAGTCCGTAAGAATTCTTGGGCCTGGCTCTTACGAACTTAACTTGGACTCTCTTCTTGAAAGAAAAGAACTTGTTATGGCAATCCGAGAAGAAGGATCTTATGCTCTGCATTTACCTTCGGTTTTCAGCCAGCAAAAAGAAAAACCAAAAGAAAAACCAAAATCAAAAAAGCAGAAATAAACTTTAAATTCCCGAAATTTCCCGGAGATTTCTTATCTAGATATTTTTGAGAATAAATTCCGGATATCTTATTGATTAAAGCATAGAAACCTATGCTTTTAGCCTGAAAATATGATTAGCTTACCTTATTTTTGTTAGTTTTCGTTCTAAACTTTTTCTTTAAATATTTCTCAATATATTATAGCTTTATTTTTATATTCTGATTAATATATATCTCCTACTGGCACTTTCTATTTTTTTATTTACGAATGAAGAACGCTGACAATGGAAACATTTATATCTCTTCAGTGCTAACTAGGGGTTACTATCATGTGCATTCTCCTTTCCAGCTAGTCTTCCGGGCAACGTTTCAGACAGGAATTATAAGAATTCCTGTTATAATTTACTCAAGATTGGATACATATAATCAATCAAAAATAATAATCACAAAAAATCTGACATTATTGCCTTAATATTCCATAATTTATACGATTTTCAGAGGAAAATAATGGACTCAGCAAAATTACTTGACATCCTGGGGAATGAAAACCGCAGGAAGATTATTCAACTTCTTGCAAACCGCCCATGCTATGTCAGTGAGATCTCTAGCAGGTTGGGAGTAGGGCCAAAAGCCATAATAAGTCACTTAGGTTTACTCGAGCAGGCAGGACTTATAGAATGCAGTATAGATGAACAAAGGCGTAAGTACTTCAATATCGCAAACAATATGAGACTTGAAGTGTCGGTATCTCCATATGCCTATACAGTAACATTACACGATATTACTCTTGATAGGGAGAAACAAGAAGAATCTCCTGTGAAAAAGGAGATTCCTGCCGGGGAAGGGTCGTCAGCTTTCTTTCTTAAATTGAACAGCAGACTTGAGGAGCTCAAAACAAGGCAAGAAGAACTTGCACAGATGCAGCAACAGCTCCAGGCTGAGTACACGGAAGTTATGGATCGTTGTCTGGACTCAATTGAAAGGGTTGCCAGAAGTTCTGTAGAGTGTGAGCTCTTGTTTGAGCTTTTGAAAAATGAAACCACCTTAGCTACTCTATGTTACAACTTGCGCTTGCATCCGAGTATTATTAATGCTAACCTGATAGATCTTGCAGAGAGGGGTTTTATTGAGTATAGTATCAAAAATAACCAGTATTACTGGAAAATACGTGAGACTGGAGTTGAGAACGAATGATTGAGGAAATGAATTTGAGAGTTGCTGAAGCTTATCATAAGGACGTGGGTAGGGGAATTGCAAGGATTGACACCCGCCTTATGCAACAGATGGGGCTTGTAAGTGGGGATATAATTGAGATCTCAGGAAGAGCCAAGACCTACGCAATTGTCTGGCCAAATGTAGAGCGTGAACAAGAAAATCGGATCCGGATCGACGGAAACCTGCGCAGTAATGCAAAAGTGGGGATTGATGACAGGGTTACAATCCAGAAGGTCCAGGCAAAACACGCTCAGAGAGTTACCCTTGCTCCTTCTCAGCCTGTAAGACTTGTTGGAGGGGCTCACTATATTCTAAGAATTATTGAAGGAAGACCTTTGAACAAAGGTCAGCAGATCAGGGTGGAAACTGTAAATAATCCTCTGACTTTCGTGGTTTCATCTACAAGGCCAGCAGGACCTGTCGTTGTCACTAAGGATACAGAGATTGTCATCAAGGAAAAATCAGTTGAGGAGATCAAGGTTCCAGAAGGAATCTCGTATGAGGATATTGGTGGGCTTAAACGAGAAATCCAACTTGTCAGGGAAATGATTGAGCTGCCGCTAAGACATCCTGAACTCTTCCAGAAGCTTGGAATTGAGCCTCCTAAAGGGGTTTTGCTTCATGGGCCTCCAGGTACGGGCAAGACAATGATTGCAAAAGCAGTTGCAAGTGAAACTGATGCCAATTTTATGACTATCAGCGGTCCTGAAATCGTTTCAAAGTATTATGGAGAAAGTGAACAGAAGCTTCGTGAAATTTTCGAGGAAGCCGAAAAGGATGCACCTTCTATCATTTTCATAGATGAGATTGATTCTATTGCTCCAAAGCGCGGTGAAGTCACAGGAGAAATGGAACGTAGGGTGGTTGCCCAGTTGCTTTCCCTTATGGACGGGCTTCAGTCTAGAGGTGAGGTAGTTGTAATCGCTGCCACAAACCGTCCTAACTCCATAGATGAAGCTCTCCGCCGTGGTGGAAGGTTTGACAGGGAAATCGAAATTGGAATTCCTGATCGGAACGGTAGGAAGCAGATTCTTCTAATTCACACAAGAGGCATGCCAATTGAACAGGATGTAAGTCTTGGTGAAATTGCAGATGTAACCCATGGTTTCGTGGGAGCTGATTTATCTTCTCTGTGTAAGGAAGCTGCAATGCATGCCTTGAGAAGGATAACTCCTGAAATCGATATCGAAGAAGAAATTCCACAGGAAATTCTTGATAACCTTGTAGTCACCAAAGAAGATTTCAGGGAAGCCCTGAAGAATATTGAGCCTTCGGCGATGAGAGAGGTTTACGTTGAGGTTCCGCACGTGGAATGGGATGATATCGGGGGACTTGAAAATGCAAAGCAGGAACTTATTGAGGCTGTAGAATGGCCTCTGAAGTATCCTGAAGTCTTCAGCACTATTAGTATAAAACCGCCCAGAGGGATATTACTGTTCGGGCCTCCAGGTACGGGTAAAACCCTGCTTGCAAAAGCTGTCGCCAGTGAAAGCGAAGCCAATTTCATCAGCATCAAAGGTCCGGAGCTGCTTAGCAAATACGTAGGAGAATCCGAGCGTGCGATTAGGGAAACCTTCCGGAAAGCCAAACAGGCTGCACCGACAGTTATTTTCTTTGACGAGATCGATTCAATCGCCCCTCAAAGAAGTTCTGTCTCAGATACGCACGTGTCCGAAAGAGTTGTCAGCCAGATCCTAACTGAACTGGATGGAGTAGAAGAACTCAAGGATGTGATCATTGTTGCTGCCACTAACCGGCCTGATATGGTAGATCCTGCTCTGTTGAGGCCTGGTCGCTTTGACAGGCTCATCTATATCAAGCCACCTGATAAAAAAAGCAGGGAGAAGATCTTTGAAATTCATACACAGGGAAAACCACTTGCAGAAGATGTAAATCTCTCCGAACTTGCTGATATGACTGAGGGGTACGTAGGTGCTGACATTGAGGGCATTTGCAGGGAGGCTGCGATGCTAGCCCTGAGGGAAATTGTCACTCCAGGAGTTGGCAGAAAAGATGTCGAGAAACGGGCAAGAGAAGTCCGGATTTCAAAGAAGCACTTTGAACGTGCAATCCGCCGTGTAAAGCCTACAACATCCAGGGAAAACCTTGCAGCTTATGAACGGGGGGCTGAACTCTTTGCTAAATACTCAACTGAATTTGAAGAAGAAGCTTCCGAAGCGGAAGAGCAAGAAAAAGAAATCGAACATGAAAATGTTCCGGGTTTCTTTCAGGCTCAGTAAGCCCAATTCTTTATAGGCCGGCGCAAATACCGGTCTTTTACTCTTTAAGACTCATGACTACTGGAAAGAATAATGACTGATTAATATTTAGCTGATTTAATTAATCTTAACCTGATAATTGTACAAATGGATAAACTAATAATGGGGTAATTATATGGATAGAGACAGAAAAACAAGAAGAGATTTTTTTGATGAAGTCTTCGGAATTGATCCTATTAGGGACGTGGACGACATGTTCGAACGCCTCAGTAGGGCAATGGGTATGAGTGCGGAAAATTTCGGTCAGTCCCCTTTCATCTACGGATTTTCCTTAACCCAGAGACCAGGAGAAGAACCTGAAATCCGCGAATTTGGAAATATTCCTACATTTGAGCAGACCACGACCGGAGAAAAGAGTTATCTTGACATAAGAAAACCCTTGATTGATATACTGGAAGCCGAAGATACCATACATGTAATTGCTGAGATTCCGGGTATCGAGAAAGAAAATATCAGACTGAACGCAACTGATTTAATGCTTGACATCGAAACAATACATGGGAATCCGAAATATTCCGAACGTGTAGAACTGCCCGTAAAGGTGGACCCCCAGAGTGCAAAAGCTACATACAAAAATGGTGTGCTGGAAGTTACCTTTAAGAGGCTGGAATCCAGTTCCCGAACCTCAATAAACATTGAGTGATATTCTGGAAATTACACTGTAAGTGTAACAGCACGAGGAAAAGCAGAGGTAATAATGGTGGGCACAAGAAAAAGAAAGGATTTCTTTGAAGATTTTGGACCTGAATTTTTTGATAACCTTGAAGATATTATCAACGCCCTCCTGGAAGATCTGGGAGAATCCGTCCCTTTCGTTTACGGATTTTCTATCATTCATCGCCCGGAGGAAGATCCCGAACTCCGGGAGTTTGGAAATGTTTCGGAACGTTCTGAAGATGAAGAGAACCTCTTCCCCTCCGAAATAAGAGACCCTTTAATTGATATCTTTGAAAGCGAAGAGCTGGTGCATGTACTTGCAGAACTCCCGGAGATTGAAAAAGAAGATCTCCTGCTGCATGCGACTGCTCAAAATCTCGAAATAAGGATTATTGGGACATCTGAATATTCACAGGATATAGAGCTTCCATCCCGTGTGGACCCTAAGAGTGCAAAAGCCAATTATAAAAATGGAGTGCTTGAAGTCACTTTCAGACGTTGTGCTGATGAAATTCCCATTGAAATCGAAATTAATTGATGTCCAACAGATTGAAGAGCTGATTGAAGGAGTACCTAATAAAAACACACCGAAAACTGCTTGAAAATTGTAAGTGTAAAAGTTAAGTATTCAGTTCTGATAAACCATACGTTAAATAGTAATTAAAAACATATAGTATGCAGCTCCTCTAAAAAAGAAGATACTGTTAGTTTAAACCAAGGTTATACCTTTTAATGCATACTATTTGTATATTATATTTATGCTCTTCTACACATTTTTTAATCACTTTAATACTTTTATCTTCCGTTTTTAACTTTAATTTACCATTTGTGTCTTATTTTATGAGTTGCCCACATTTCGATTTTGATATGGTAATATACTGCTTTTTTGTAATACCTTCTCATATTTTATCTCAATATTCTATTTTCTTAATTTGGGTGTTGAAGCTCTCAACAATAACCGATCTAAATTATGGGGATATAATATAAATTCAAAAATATATATTTTATAAAATATAACATCGCCTACTTAGTATAAATAAGATTCGATTGATTGTAAAAAATTATAACCAAAAAATCTGCGACTTCATGTTATAATTTTTATAATTGTGAATCTTTGTGTAATCAGCCTTACTTTCAATATGAACAAAAGCAAAAAGTATATATGCATGATTGTTTAACAGGGAATCTATAGTCCCGAAATAACAAAAAAGCATGTGTAGTCGAGGACAAAAACTCAAGATATTATCTGGTTAGAGGAACTTGACTCCTCTACATTGGGACCAGAATCAATCTTGTGTGGAAGGTGCTAGATAACCGTGCAGTGATTCGAAAAATGTAGAAGGTCTCATCAGTAGAAGAACCCAATATTATGCGAATAAGGAAGATAAAAGTGACAGAAATATCCCCTCTTCAAGAGCCAAAAATACATCTAGATAAGGCTTCCATTAGGAAGTAAATTAAAAATCTTTCTCATACGCACAGATATTGAATTAATCTATGGAAAAATGAAGAGGCCGTTGTAAAGCCAAAGAATTCGGGGCTTTTCAGTATAATGTTAGTTAATTTAAGGCATTTTGTAATCTACAGTGCTCACAATTAATAATTTTACTTATCAATAAACAGTATACTTGTTACTTCTTTCATATATTGACCAACTATTTTATCCTCTAAAAACAGAGCTTTAGGCCTTTAGAGGGCTCAAATGTATACAAAATAGTGTATAGGCTTACTTTACTGTGAACACTATAGACTACTATAGACTAAATAGTAAAGGAGGAATAATTAATGGGTCTTGAACCAGGAATTTTAGCTGGGTTTCTTGTAATATTTCTTGCCGTACTTCTAGGTCCTTTTAAAATAAAAATAATTGAAGAAAATCTGGAGGTCTTCCTGTTTGTCTGCGGAATTGCTGCAATGACAATTGCAGGTTTTGTCGAACTTCCGGGATTAGAAACAGGCTGGAGAATGGAAATAATTGAAGAAGCGTTGACTTCTCCGCTAAGTTCTTTACATATTGCCGGTATTCCAATAGGCATATTTCAGATCGTGCTTGTTGTCGGTTTAATCATCTATAAATGGCATGAACCTATCCATAAAGCCATTCGGAAAATGGCTTCAGCGCTTTCTCTTAAGGTTATGGCTTTTATCCTTGTTGCCGTGCTTGGTCTACTTTCCAGTGTGATGTCCGCCATTCTTGCGGCAATCATTCTCGTTGAGATGGTTAATGCACTGCCTCTCTCACGAAAATCCAAGGTAGACCTGACAGTCATTGCATGTTTCTCAATCGGCCTTGGCGCTGCTCTTACCCCTCTTGGCGAACCACTTTCAACAATTGCTATCTCAAAACTCTCAGGTGCGCCTTACCATGCCGATTTCATGTTTTTATTTAATATGCTTGGCCTCTATATTCTTCCAGGCATTCTTGTGTTCGGTCTTATTGGAATGTTCTTCCTTGGAAAAGTCGATATGAACGATCCCGGGATGAAAGCTGAAGAATATAACGAGACTCTAAAAGATGTCATTATGAGGGCTGTCAAGGTCTATCTGTTTATCATGGCTCTTACATTCCTTGGAGACGGTTTCAAGCCTATTATATTCGAATATTTTGCACAAATCCCCGCAACAGTCCTGTATTGGGTAAACATGGTCTCTGCTATTCTGGATAATGCTACTCTGGCAGCAGCTCAAATAGGGCCTAACCTTACTGAACCTCAGATTAAGGGTATCCTTATGGGGCTTTTGATTGCCGGCGGAATGCTGATCCCAGGAAATATCCCAAACATCATCTCTGCAGGCAAACTTGGTATAACCAGTAAAGAATGGGCAAGACTTGGAGTCCCCATGGGACTAGTCACGATGGCTATCTATTTTGTCATCATCTTTGTGTTTAAAATTTAAGCTCAAAATTGCTCATAAGTATAACTTGGGTTCAGTTTCAAGATCCAGTAGAGAGAATACACGCTAAATTACTGGATTTTGGAACTGGATCAGACTCTGCAAAACAGTATAAAATTGAGTCTATCTTACAGTATTCTCTTCAAATTCTATGGGAAACGAGTTTCAAGGATTTTTCAGGAGATTTGATAATTTAGCGCTCCCTTATATTCAATTGGTATTGAACAAATTGGAAAAACGTACTGACAGGATTGATTTTATTTCTTAAAGCTGCCAGAATTCTTATTTTCAATTTGAAAACTCTTACTTGAATTTGAAGAAAATATACTTATTCGGTTAAGCTTCACAGTACTGTTTTTTATTGCAGACTCTCTATTATCGTTATCAGAAATCAATATTTAATTTACAGTTTTTTGTTTTGTAGTCATTAATTCTAGTACTCAACTTGAACTATTTGTTATTTTTTTCTAAATTTCATCTCCGCGTTAATTGTTTTTCTCTTTAATTAGCAAGTTTTTTTTCAATCTACGAGACTTAAAATTTACAATCCGCCGAAAAGCTTTCTAAACACATAAAAACGAAGAAAATTTATACTTGACAAAAATCTGAAACTTCTCTTCCATAGATATCTGATTGGAAACCCTCACGGGCTGTGTAAATTCTCAGATCTTCTACTCCAAGAAAATATTAAATATATAATATCTCTTCCTCCTTGCCGATTTTCCACATTGTGCACAAAAATGTCATCTAGTTTCTCAATTAGGCAGCAGCATAAATAAAATTCTACTTTATGAATTATTTTATGGATAAATAGGTGAATAAAATCTGCATTTGTATATTATAAATGTAGAATTATAAATTTATTTGAACTAAAATTTTTGTACTTAATGTCAACTTTTGTAGATAAAACAATTTACGAAGTTAGCCAAATATATGAATTAATGCAAAGCTATATGATTTTCCCGAATTTTAGACCGAAAGTAATTTCTGTATCTATTAAAATGCATTACTGGTAAAACTCCTTATAATATGTAAATAGACCCTATTTGTAAAAAATATAAAATTTATATTGAATATTAAAGACTAATATATTATTAAAGAATAAATAGCGCAAGTCTTTATAAGACAAAAACATTCTAGGCTCTAACACTGTTTAACAGTATGTTATTCAGACTTTGTGGTTTAATAATATTAGGAGGAAAAAAAGTAATGGCTCTTGAACCAGGTATTTTAGCTGGGTTTCTTGTAATATTTATTGCCGTACTGTTCGGCCCTTTTAAAATAAAAGTTATTGAGGAAAATCTGGAGGTCTTCCTGTTTGTCTGCGGAATTGCTGCAATGACAATTGCAGGTATGGTCGAACTTCCAGGCACAGAAACAGGCTGGAGAATGGAAATAATTGAAGAAGCATTGACTTCACCGCTTAATGCTTTAAATATTGGCGGCATTCCAATAGGCATATTCCAAATCGTGTTGATTGTCGGGTTAATTATCTATAAATGGCATGAGCCGATTCAAAACGCAATCAGGAAAGTAGCCGCAGCTCTTTCTCTTAAAGTTATGGCTTTTCTCCTTATTGTCGTGCTTGGTCTATCTTCAAGTGTAATGTCTGCTATTCTTGCGGCAATCATTCTTGTTGAGGTAGTTAATGCATTGCCTATCTCACGAAAATCCAAGATCGACCTGACAGTTATTGCATGTTTCTCAATCGGCCTTGGTGCTGCACTTACTCCTCTTGGCGAACCTCTTTCGACAATCGCTATCTCAAAACTCTCAGGTGCACCTTACCATGCTGATTTCATGTTCTTATTTAATATGCTTGGGAAATATATAATTCCAGGCATCCTTGTCTACGGTATTGTTGGAATGTTCTTCCTTGGAAAAATTGATATGAAAGCCCAGGGAGCAAAAGCCGAAGAGTATAACGAGACTCTAAAAGATGTCATTATGAGGGCTGTCAAGGTCTATCTGTTTATCATGGCTCTTACATTCCTTGGAGACGGTTTCAAGCCTATCATAGTCGAGTACTTCATACAAATCCCCTCGGGGGTACTCTACTGGGTAAACATGGTCTCTGCTATTCTGGATAACGCTACTCTTGCAGCCGCTGAGATAGGACCAGCTATGAGTGAGTTACAGATAAAGAGCATCCTTATGGGACTTTTGATTGCTGGCGGAATGCTGATTCCAGGAAATATTCCGAATATTATCTCTGCAGGTAAACTTGGTATAACCAGCAAAGAATGGGCAAGACTTGGAGTCCCCATGGGCCTTATTACGATGGCTATCTATTTCGTCATTATCTTTGTGTTTAAAATTTAAGCTCAAAATTGCCCATCAGTGTAAATAGGATTCAGTTTCAAAATCCAGCAATTTTATTTTGAATTTGTCACTGGATTTTGAAACTGAATCTTGATAAAATCTTTTAAGCAATAAAACTGTAAAGAAATGGTTACAGTTTTAGTGTACTATCTTCAAATTCGATGGAAAAAGCAATTCTATAAATTTTCGTCATATCTATGAATTATTAGGATTTTAAAAACATATTAAAATATTTACCTAATGCCATAAGTATAGGATGTAAATTATTGTATATTCCTTTACCGGAAAATTTTCCATCGAATTTGATAAAATATATTTTTCGTTAAGTATTGCATTTATTCTCATTCAGTATTTTTAAGATTATAACCTTAATTTGACATTAATATAAAAATAAGTACTCTTATTTTCGTTATTGATT
>ENA-UOOE01000682-UOOE01000682.1-fermentation-metagenome-genome-assembly--contig:-NODE-682-length-31872-cov-5.070717_pt1 | contig 31872 bp, 29 predicted proteins | sample MGYA00245776_ERZ724021 | MGnify/ENA primary metagenome ERZ724021 (study PRJEB28704, sample SAMN03018321) | fermentation metagenome | biome: anthropogenic terrestrial biome; feature: soil; material... | reverse complement strand
AATGGAAGAAGATAAAAGGGTACCCGCCCTTGCCCGGATCACCCCCGCGCATGCGGGGAACAGTCGCCGCTCACCCGATAAAGTTTGAGCAACTTGGGATCACCCCCGCGCATGCGGGGAACAGTCTTCAAAAGCTGGGGTGAGTGGCGGGAATGTGAGGATCACCCCCGCGCATGCGGGGAACAGTTATGGGGATAGAAACCGATCCAGTCCCAGCTGGGATCACCCCCGCGCATGCGGGGAACAGTTTGGGATTTACCGCAGGGATGACGGGGTTTTGGGATCACCCCCGCGCATGCGGGGAACAGCTAAATTCACAGACTGGCTTAATCTCATCTTGAGGATCACCCCCGCGCATGCGGGGAACAGCTTTTTCTGCTGTCACTTCTGCCCATAAGATAAGGATCACCCCCGCGCATGCGGGGAACAGTGGGATTCCTTCAAAAACAAAATTCTCAGCTCAGGATCACCCCCGCGCATGCGGGGAACAGGTACTGGAAAATCTTGTCCTCTTTGTGGCTGTAGGATCACCCCCGCGCATGCGGGGAACAGCATGATGCGTCACCATTATCACTTGCCGCCCCGGGATCACCCCCGCGCATGCGGGGAACAGATCGGTTGACTTGCTCACCATTGTTGTTGCAAAGGATCACCCCCGCGCATGCGGGGAACAGGCCCTAGATAGCAAGTATGCATCCATCCAGGACGGATCACCCCCGCGCATGCGGGGAACAGTTGAAGCCGTTTGACCGGGACATGAAGGAGCTGGGATCACCCCCGCGCATGCGGGGAACAGCGGTGGCTTGATTGTGGCGCCGCCGAGTAAACAGGATCACCCCCGCGCATGCGGGGAACAGGCGGGGGACGAACCCCCGGGCACGTCGAGACGAGGATCACCCCCGCGCATGCGGGGAACAGGGGGGCTTTGGCCCGCCCCCTGGGGCTTGGTGGGGATCACCCCCGCGCATGCGGGGAACAGCGCAGGGTTGGCGACTGTTTGCCCCTGGCCGCAGGATCACCCCCGCGCATGCGGGGAACAGCCATCTGGGGTAAGCTGCTAATAATCTTTTTCAGGATCACCCCCGCGCATGCGGGGAACAGGCATCACGCCGCGCCCTAATCGGGTTTAAACAGGGATCACCCCCGCGCATGCGGGGAACAGGGGCAGGGCAGAGGGATTGACGGCAGGGGGCCAGGATCACCCCCGCGCATGCGGGGAACAGCACAGCTTCATTCTTGACAGGCATATACTGGCAGGATCACCCCCGCGCATGCGGGGAACAGGATAACCATTCCTAATAACATGCTTTTACCACAGGATCACCCCCGCGCATGCGGGGAACAGCGCATAGCGGCTGTATGTATTGCCGGGCATAGGGGATCACCCCCGCGCATGCGGGGAACAGAATTCTTCAGCTTGCTGCTGATAGGGTATCTGGGGATCACCCCCGCGCATGCGGGGAACAGCCCGATTAGGGCGCGGCGTGATGCAGGGGGTATGGATCACCCCCGCGCATGCGGGGAACAGCCCTTGGCCCTCAAGTAGAAATGTTCTGCCCCGGGATCACCCCCGCGCATGCGGGGAACAGAGTAAAGGCAAGGACTGTCTGGTTTACCTACGGGGATCACCCCCGCGCATGCGGGGAACAGCTTTTGGCGTGACCAGTGTTTGGGGCCGGGTAAGGATCACCCCCGCGCATGCGGGGAACAGCGATGCTGGGGCCGGTGAATTTGAGCGGCTACAGGATCACCCCCGCGCATGCGGGGAACAGATTCTCTCACTATCTCGTCAATCAACACTGACAGGATCACCCCCGCGCATGCGGGGAACAGGGCATTGTGAAAATGGCAGTCAATATCATGCAAGGATCACCCCCGCGCATGCGGGGAACAGTACCCTCCACGGTATGCCGCAAAGGTCTTTAGGGGATCACCCCCGCGCATGCGGGGAACAGTCCCTGCCCGATGACCTGACGGCAGAGGAAAGAGGATCACCCCCGCGCATGCGGGGAACAGCGACTTGGTTGGCGACGACAATGACTAAGCCAAGGATCACCCCCGCGCATGCGGGGAACAGTGAAATACGCTGAGCGCAGGAAGATCATTGAAAGGATCACCCCCGCGCATGCGGGGAACAGCCTTCTTTGTGGTATAATTTGGGCAGAGGTGAGGGATCACCCCCGCGCATGCGGGGAACTGTTTTGATTTGCTCCTCTACTTCATCTCGGTACAGGATCACCCCCGCGCATGCGGGGAACAGTCTGCGACGTCTGGGAAATTGTCTGTATCGAAAGGATCACCCCCGCGCATGCGGGGAACAGTCGCCCCCTTACTGGGGACTGCGGGACTACGGCAGGATCACCCCCGCGCATGCGGGGAACAGTAAAATTTTTTGTGAAGGATGATACTCCTTCCCGGATCACCCCCGCGCATGCGGGGAACAGACTAAAAATTCTCTGAAACAAATGACTTTTTACTCTCTCCCTTGGTGCAATTCAATGAGTTTCTCATAAAGTTGTTTGGGAGCTAAGCAGTCCTGCATGTTACTTACATCGATATTAAAATGTTCGAGAAGTGTTTCTAGTTTATAATTTTTCACGTCATCTACCAGACGACGAGCAAGTGCCAAGATGTCTATACATTGGTTGGAGAACAAGGGCAGTCCGCAGCATTCGCAGGCAGAGCGCAAAAATCCGTAATCGAAATCCGCATTGTGTGAGACAACTGGTAAATCACCTGTAAACGTGAGGAACTCAGGCATAACCTGTGCAAGCTCTCTGCCTTCCCTCCCAAGAATCTCGTTAGAAAGGCCAATCGGAGCTTTGGTGTGCGGAGGAATATTTGCATGGGGTTTCACCAAGGCGTGAAAATCTTTCTTGATTTGTCCCCCACCAACTATAATCGCGTCGATTTTAAGCAGATTATCCTCCTTTGCCGATAAACCTGTCGTTTCCAGATTTAGAACAACGTAAGTAGCGGGAAAAGGCTTGCCTTGGCGCTTTCCCCTTGACATCTGCTTTGCTTTGCGCGTTTTCGCAACATTGCTGAATCCCATTCTTACTTCACTCAGCTTTTTTACACGGGCCGGACTGGGACGTAGTATCAGCTTTAGTCCATCGAAATCAATCGGCTCCCAACTAGTGTTATGAACGCGAAAATCCATACGTTGTTCGTTATTTGTACTAAACACCATTGTCGCTCTGCCAGATTTAATACTTTCCTGAACCCGATTCCAGATTTTATCACGTACCCTTGCGCTCACTCTCCCGACGTAAACACCGGTGTTGATTTCCTGCAGCCATTTTGTCAAATCTCCGCGAAGCGCAGGTGGACAGTTCGTTAGTGTAATCACAATCATGTCTCATCCTCAAGGATCGTGCCGTAACCATCCCCAAGAGTTTCTTCTTCAGATCCGGCTAATTCTTTGCCGTAAGAAACAGCGTTCGCAACATGACCTTTTTTGTCGTCCCAAAGATGAAGGACACCTGTTTCCAAATCTTCTTGGACAGCCTGGTCACCTAGTAAGAGCCACCGAATATCCTTAACGGCCTGTTCTAGAATGTGCCCATTAGAAATTGCATCTCGGACTCTGCGCCTTGTGATGGCACCAATGTCTTCCGGCTGTTCTGCCGCAACTTCAAATGCGATGGGAATAGTAAGCATTCCCTTATAGAGGTCAGCAATATCGTACACAAAGGAACGTTCATGCCCGGTGTGCACAAAACCTAGACCGGGGGCACAACCTAAAGCCACAATTACACTGTGGGCAACGCCGTACAGACAAGCATGGGCGGCTGAAAGCGCCATATTGACCGCATCGCTACCGCTAAAGTTTTCTGGGTCATATTCCCGCCCGCTCCATGGAACCCCTGTCTCTTTAGAGGCACGACGATAAATTGAGCGCACACGCGAACCTTCACGGCCACGGAGCTGTTGCATCGTCAATGAAGACACATCTTCACTTGGGAAACGCAGCTGATACATCTTTCGGGCAACAGCAACCCGAGTGCGAACATTGGAAACTAACTCCGCCTGCCGGATTAGCAAACGAGCAGAGTGCGTCAACGGGTGGCCATGGGCGTAGTAACGCACACCGTGTTCCCCCACCCAAATTACGCACGTCCCTGAGTAGCCTATCAATTCCATCGCTCGGTGGGAAACATTCGTTCCCGGTCCCAGTAGCAGCACACTAAGGGATGCCGCAGGAACATGGACAGTCCCTCGTGCGTCCGTCACTGTAATCGCTCCATCCTGCCGGTTAATTAAACAATGTTCTAGATACAGAAAGGACATTCTATCCCTGATTTGTGGCAGCGCCTGTAGTTCAGGTTTTTTCATCCCAGGGATATTACTTATCACTACCACCCCCACAGCCTGCAATCGTCAGCAGACCGCAGCCATACGCTTTCGCCCGCCCGACACCAGACAGTAGGGTTTGCTTAAAGCGTTCAAGATGAGATATGGTCAATTTACCCTCGAAAGTAGCCGTGCGCAGTGTAACCTCACGGTTACTGTCTTTCCCCTTAGTAAATTTAAACCACTGGGTATGCACAACATCGAATTCATCTTCCTTGAGTTTAAAACCGCATGTTTCCGCTTTCAAAAGCAGCCATTGCCTCTGCTGTTCCTGGGTAACATGAGCAAACACCTTTCCCCGTCCTGTAGCTGTTTCTTTTTCTTTAAAACTGCTGCGCGTGGGGTTGGCGCGCAAGCGAAAATGCCAATCTTGCCCCGCCTGCAACCGTGATACTAAGAGATTATAATCCTTAGTTTCCCAAGGCGGCTCAGAGGACGGATATCCGAACTGTTTTGCGATATGTGTAAATTCTGGTTCTTCCTCAGAGAGCACCAGCAAATAGCAGGCAGCATTCAGCCAATCTATGCGCCAAAGGTTGCGGTTATCTTGTCCGATAAAACTTCGCTCTACCGCACCGTGTACGACGTGAGGGGAAGATAGAGCCCACATCGTTTCCCTTTGTTTCGTATCCAGCATTATTCGTGATAAATACATCGCTACACATCCCCCAGTTCCAGCATAGGATCGTGTTGAGTCGGATTTTCCACTTGGGCATGGCGGCTTGCAGAATTGGATACAACGAGTGGTGTAGCTTCACAAACCCGGCGGAAGCCGAATTTCCGGTGGCTTTGGTCAAAGGAAAGGGGGACGTCGCGCTGAAAAGAAGCGTTTCTGCTTAAGTCATCAGCGTCAGTGACAATACGCAAATGAACCTCTGCAGCTTCTCTTCTCTGTGCCCAATCGCTCACAAGCCAAGGTTCTTCGTGCAACGCCTCTAAAAGGGGCTTGCCTCTACGGATCCCTAGGAGAAGTTTTCCCTCGGGAGGGCAAGAACGCCGCCCCAGAAACAATGGAAACACCGGATAGCGCAGGGCGTGTTCAATTCCAATTAACAAATCCTCGTTTCCCTCCAGCCCCGCCAGAAAAACTGCATCTGCAAGATAGTAACGTTGAGTGACGTACGCAGATTTATCACTCTTCGCCGTATGGTAATCCCGTAGCAGTGTACCCTCCTGATCCACACGCACACCGAAACGCAATGACTGTATATCTTCTGTGCTTTCGTTGCGGCATCTGCCCAGCGCTGCGGCAACTAAACCAATCACAGCGCTTTTTGAGGGAGTGCGCTCGGTACCGCGACGATCGAATTTTGCGTCGACCCCCCAAGATTGTAAGGGCGCCGCTAGACGCAGCAACAATGTGCTCATTGTGTATCCCCTAAGCGATGCTTAATTTCCCTTTCCAAAGTGCTCAGTAGGTCATTAAAAGTCTGCAGTTCACCTAGTCCGGATAGCAATTCACCAGTTACAAGGGAAAGCTCCGGTTTCCCAAGCCAATTATCATAGACCTTACCGGCATGTTCAACGAATACCTTTGCAGAAGCAAGTACATAGCCTTCATCACTGTTTTTCCCTGACTGTACCGGGCGCTCAAACGCGCCGACAAGGTTAATCGGCTGATCTGTTCTCAGTGTCACCATGATGGCATCTGGCAAAGTGCGATTGGCAAAAGTGTTTTGTTTACCCGTTGGCATGGAACACACGAAAGCACGAACAAATCCGTTTACGGCGTCTATAGTATCATTTCCCAGCTGCTTGTACAAATCATGGGCTGCAATCGTAGCGTAGCGATAGAGAGTGGAGGAATTGTATTCTACAGTGCCGATGTGCCCGGCTCCAGCATTGTCCCCCGGGGAAAGATCATCCACGGCTGTAAAATAATCGTATTCGTTGCTGACTTTATGTGTAGAAATGCTGTGGGCCACTTGCGCGCAGGCATCTGTATTCAGTGAAGGAGCGTCAGCAACCATGCGTCCAAAGAGCGCAATGTCAATGCCGGGAGACTGCTGAAGCGCGTTCTGGGCCTTTTCCCGGGCCTCTTTAGAAGGTTTTTCCTTCAGAGTTTCCGGGTCTTCGACTGCAAGTTTTGCTAACGCTGCTGCCTGGGCAAGGCTTATGAAAAAAAGCGCATCTGTACCTTTTTCCACGGACTTAATCTTTAACCCTGCAGTTTCCAGAATCTTTTGGGCCTTGGTTTCATAATCATCGGCGCCACTCAGTTTCTGAATTTCTTCCGCCACCATGCTTACGATCCGTTTGGTGCGCACGCCTAAACCCTTGGTGGGGAAAATCTCCTTGAACATATCACGTACAGCTTTCTTCCAACACTGGGAAGAAACCCGAGCACGAGTTGCACCGCCATATACCGCAGTTTTTGGGCTTCCAGTATCATCGCGATTAACGCAACTCGGTGGAACTGTCTGTAAAACGTGGATGTCCACATATAGCCTTCTATCTTTCATCATGGCTTCCATTATTCTCCTCATCCTTTCCTGTTTTCTCATTTTCGCTGTTGGTTTCATCGCTTTTCAGTGGGCGGTAAAAATCTCGTCCCCAGCGGAGACGAACAGAATCCCTTACATTGGGCAACTGAAGCCAATAGAGATCCTCTGCCAACACCGGGTAATCCAAGGGAATAGATTTTGCCTTCAGAAGTTGAATCAGTCCACGCAAATGATGGGAAAACTCCTCCATGCTGCTGGATGTAGATGCCGCATCAAAACGCCGCTTAATTCGTTTTTCCTCTTCATCGTCACTGACCAGCTTCCTAAGAGAAATTCCTAGGAACTCACCGTCTTTGTTCATGCATTGCAGCTTAAGATCTTTCCCCTGTTGGTGCAATGCAAAAAGTGTAAGAGCTGTATGCACCGCCCATTCACCATATGACGGGTCTTGGCCCTTGCCAATTAACTCCTGCGGCAAATCCTTCAAGGTTGCTTCCCAAAGCTCGGGCATGCTACCCGGTGTTTTGCTAATTCCCCGGCGCAGCTTTGCCAAAGTCGCCTTGGCAGCAGATTCGTTTCCACTTCCTGTCAACCAACTGATTTTCCGTTTTACAAATGCTCTTACCTGCTTGGCCTCATCAGCCATTTCACTTCCTCCTTTCAGTCTAGTGGTTTAGATATCCAGTACAAAAACCGGTTATATGCCTCAGGAGCAGTATAACGGCGTTCCACTTCCTTCCCTTTTTCTCTTTCTTTTAGGTAGCGCCCGACAATAGCCTGCGGTCCACTTTGATTAACCAGTTCTTTACCAAAATCACGGATAATTTTTTTTGAATGTTCCCACCACTGAGCACATGCTTCGTTCATGCTGTCCCGCTCTGGGTCTATTCCTTCTAGCCAGCAGCGAAAAGGTGTATCCAAGAGAAAATAGGCCTGCTCCTGTACCGCTTGCTTCTGACTGCTGCCATCAGAATTGCCAGCGGCCTTGGCAAGGTTCTGCGCTAAATACCCAATCTGTCTCACAAGCTCTTCAGTTTTTCCAATCATGTCAATGATTCGGTTAACCCAATCCTCGCCCAGGGTAGTCAGCAAATCCGCATTAAAAGAAAGAGAATCCGCGAATACATCATCGACAAAAAAATCTTTATCACCGTATTTAACTGCGGCAGTCTGGAAACGAAAATGAGACCGGGGGATTAGATTGTCTGATTTTAATCGAGCAAGCCACGCAACTACGCCGGGGGAATGTTTTGCCTCACTTTGCCCGACCAGCGCCGAAAAATCTCGCCATAACTGCCTAGAGGGGGCATGCCTTTTTGGATGGTACTCAGGTGGACCAGCTTTCTTTTGCGGGGTTACTCGCCAAATTGTCATCTGTTCGGCAAAAGCATTTTCCTTCGGGAAAAAGTCGCCACCTAGCAGCAAATACCCAACAACTAAATCTCCCTCCCGCATCAGGTGCAGTCTGCGGGATTGCATAGTCAAAAGTCCAGAGGGGTTATCCGGGATTGCGATTTCAGTCCTTTCATCGGATTTTACTTTTCCCATTTCCCAAACTGGCTTTTCCTCACCCCAAAGTTCATTCCCGCCATCTCTTAGGAAAACAAAATTCAGCAGAAGTGTTTCAAATAAATTGTCTCCAAGGGCGATAATCAGACCCAATTTCCCCAACCAACCTGCCCCTGGGCTGGGTAATCCTTTCTCCTTTGGTTTCGCTGAAGTGTCGTCAAAAGAATTAACATAGATAAGCCAGCGGACAGCCTCGGAATAACGCAATGCATTTTTGCCGTCTCCTGCACGCTGAGGAAATAGGCGAACCTTATTACTGCTTTCCGATAATTCCCCATTCAGTTTTGCCGCGGTATACTCGGTAGCTTTGTCTAATTCGGCCACCTGATAAAACGGATACTCGGGATGGAAGAGCCAAAAGCGCTCTTCAAAATGCAATAGATAATCCTCAATAATCCCCATGGGAAATGCCCCCTTGTCCCACAAGGACTTCCAGCGTTCCAGTGCACTTCCGGGAGATGATATTGGCTGAAAGTTTCCCTCTAAGTCATACCTGCCAAACACTGCATGCAAAATTGCCAGTAGTAATCTCAAAATCGCTACATCTTGCGTTGGCAGTTCGCCGGCCAGGCCTTGATAATCTGGCGCATGCCGGAACAGATCTAAAAGAGAAACTTCATCAGCCTTACCGTCAGGCTTCCTCACAAGAATCCATTTTTCATACAACAAGTTAAAAGTTCTCTCATCAGGCATCCGTCTCTACCTCCTTCTCATTTAGTAATCCATCGTTTTTATCATAGGTTAGTATATAATCGCAAAGGTGCGCCGAAGAATTCTCATCTAGAATCAGGAACAGCTCACCCTTGAGCCATGGGGATTCCTGCCATGCAAGCAGCCTTTCTCCATTTAGTCGTTCTAGCTCAGCAATAGTTTTGTCGATCACCCAAGGACCGCAGAGAATGTTGGGTAGGCGAATTCTTTGCCGAGCAAGGATTTTGGCGAGTTCCCTATCAGGAATTCCGTTTTGAGGAAGTTCAGACCCATTTACCGCTCCCAGCAAAAACAATTTACCTTCAATTTCTTGAATTAATAAGACTTCAATTGATTCGTCGGAATCGCGGACAGCAGCTTCCCCTTCATGATCTGAAACATCTTTATCAAGCCAGCCCGAAATATTCATCGTTAGCTCAGGCCATGGGGGGCAAATGCGAAAATCTCCGGCGCGTTTCTCCTTATCTTTGATGAGCTTGTCCCATTTCTTTTTAGCTTCAAAATATCCAGGCGGCTGCACAGCAAGGGGCACAGCTTCATCGTAGACATCCTGAACCAAATTTGGAATATCCTGAGGCAGCACAAGCTGTCTCGGTAATAGTTCCTTGGTGCGCATGAGCAAATACTCTCCATAAATATTTTTTGACCCCGCCTCAAAATCTTTGCAGTCTATTCCCATTACCAAACAACGCGCGTGATTAAGTTTTTCTGGCCTAAGTCTTTCGTGTCTGTGCAGACGTCCAATGCGCTGCAGCAATAGATCCATGGGGCATAGATCGGTTACCAGAACATCAAAATCGATATCCAGGGATTGTTCGAGTACCTGAGTGCCAACAAAGATTCGCTTTTCTGGCCGCTGATTGCCTTCCCCCGGTTTGCCTAGCTCCATAAGTATCTCCCGTTCTTTTTCGGCACGATCTGGCGCAAGGAAGCGGGAATGCAGTAACTGCACTTTTTCTTGGCCGAAATGTCCTCGCAGCATCCGCGCTAATTCCTGAGCTCTCTTCACCGTATTGACTATCACTCCTGCACAGCCACCACTGGAGAGCAAATCCTCCAGCTTATCGGCGAGGGCTCCCTCAGCAAGGGGCAATATTAACACCTTGCGGGTTTCCCCCTGGTCAATGGCTACAGTGGTCTGTTTGACCGTACCGCCATCGGTGTATGTAATCAAGGGATAACTGCGACTAGTCATCCATTCTGGCTGCTGAGCAGATGTTTGTATGCTCCTCCTAAGAGGGTCTAACTGTTTTGTCTTTAAGTCCTCGTTCAAGTAGGCATTAATCACTGCCTGACGTTTTTGGGCGGGTAAAGTTGCCGAAAGGATGATAACTGGTACGCCATAAGTCCCGAGCCAGCGGAGCGCCATGTCAAGATAACGGCTCATGTACGCGTCATAGGCATGGCACTCATCAATAATAACTACCTTATTTCCTAAGCCCAAATGGCGAAGCATAACATGTTTTTGCTTGAGGGCTGCAAGCAGGAGCTGGTCGATTGTTCCCACAACAAAATCAGCAAGCAGGGATTTCTTTTTCCCCTCAAACCAATCGTGGACGATAATGCCACTGTCGCAGTCTACGCTAATATGCTTGCTTCCCTCTAACATTCTTAGCTCTTCATACTCTTCGTTGAATTGAGCCTTCCCGTGAGCCAGCATTATGGAATGTTCACAATTTGATTCTAGGCTCTTGACCCACTTCAACATGCGGGGGAAAATCCCATCGGAGGTAGCCTGGGTTGGAAGGGCGAAAAATACACCAGATCGCTTGGAAATATTGGCAAAGGCTTCGGCAGCTACCAGCGCTGCCTCTGTTTTTCCTGCTCCCATGGGAGCTTCTAGAACAAAAATGCCTGGTGAATGAATACTTTTTACTGTTTCTGCTACAGCAGTCTGTATTTTTTTTGGCCTTTCAAATTTGAAGCGTTGACAATAAAGGTCAGTACGCATCCATGTGTTCCCCGCCTCCCAAGGAAAAGACAGGCCAAACTGCTCCCACGCGATTTTGGCACGAGCTTTAATGTCAAGAGATTCCATGGAATCCTCCAGGCGAATATAAGGAAAAAATACTTCATTGCTGGCAATCCAGTCTGTCATGATCACCAATCCGCTTATCAAAACCTGCGCAGCCATATTAGGGCTAGGGATCTCCGCCATCGACGAAAAACCTGCTATACCTGCCGCATAATCAATCAGTTCTTGTTGCACTGCAGTCCAAACTGCTTTACCCTCATCCTCCAAATGATAATTGAAACTATAAGCGTCAACACCGCATGAAGTTAAATTACTACTGCTTGGCGGTTTGCCGTGATGGGCACCCAGAATTACCGAGGCGTTTCTATTGCACCCAGCTTGTTCCAAAAGAACTTGCGTCGCCAAAGCGTGAGGCGTATTACTTGCCCGCTTAAAAGCTATATAATGTTTTATTGGCATGCCAGCTAAGGCCAAATTCTCTGCTATACGCTCGTCCATCTCTAAGCAGAGTGGCCGGGCTGGCTTAGCTTGAAATACAGGCGTAGCCTTGCCAAGATCATGAGCTGCTGCCAAAAAAATAACAAATTGTTTAGCAAGGTCTTCTTCCATAATTCCTGCGCAAATTCCCCGCTGTACGCCCTCGGGCAACCAGCGATTCCACAGTTTTTGTGCGATTGCAGCTGAATCCGCCATATGCATTGCCAACGGAAGCCAAAGCAAGCTGCCATCATTGGATTTCTTCGCCCAAAGGCTTTGCGCTGCCTTGGAAAGGTTTTTCAATATCGTCACCCTCTCTTTGGCCAGTTATCTAACTTACAAACTCCATCCTGTACAAATCTTAAGCTTTTAAATAAATTTCAACATTAGCCTGAAATTTCCTCTATTTGGGCTAAAATTTATTGCGCTTTCAAAAGGCTTCTTAACAGCAGTTTTTTGCCAGGAGGTAATCGTTGAAGCTTTGGTCAATAGTATCACGAAACCCTGACAAATTGGTTTCTGCTGGGTCAGTTGCAAACCCTTGTGCAATATCTCACCCTACAGGTCATTCGATAAATTAAAAACGGGTAGAATTTCTTCTAACCGTTTTTTGGTCCGGAGCAAAACGTAAGGGTTTCATATTCACTGTCTAAGATTTTGATACCCAGTCTAAAGTTTTGTGACGCTGGCCGCCGGAGGCTATTCTTGATTTTCAGTCTTTCTCTTTGGGGGATGCGTAATCAATCGGACGATTACTGCATATACGATAAGTTGAACCCAAAAGGGTATAAATTTGTCGCTGGGGAAAACAGCATTCCCGACAATTGAAATGGCCAACCAAATCATAAACAACAATTCCATAACGATCCCGTCATTTGCCTTTAAATTCTTGTAGATTCTCCAGCCAATATACAACATGACAGCAACCGAAACAAAAACTATGACATATTGGGTCATTTTATATAGCCCCTTTCTTTGCACTTTTGATTACGACGAATTGGATCTAAACTTATCGTGAGAGCCAAGTGGTCAAACCCATGTGTGCCAAATGTGTCTGCTGGCAGACTACTTTTAACTGTTTTACCATACTTTTTTAGTTTAGACTATATATTCTGTCAGAAAGTAGTGTCAAGTTAGGGCCAAGTCCCTGACCATACGTACCCTTGGGCATGAAATTAAATCAAGGCTAAAGCAGTCAAAGAGTTGAAAAACAGAAAAGCCGGATTCTATATTGGTTATCAGTATAATGGATTAACACAATTTCAGGCGATTACCTTGAAACCAGCGATCCAATTAGCCTGCGCATCGGTGTCCCCTGGGACAAAGAGCCTTTGCATGCTAAGACAAGTACATACCTTGGTCGATTATGAAGCCTTCGGGTGAAGGCACTGTAGAACTAAAGGGAAAGACTGTCCGCAGCGTACTGGAAAGACTTTGGCAACCTAGACATTGAAGTGCTGCTACCCCGGGAATATGAATTGGACAGCAATCTGGGTTTTGAAAAACAGGATGCAGGCGCGGTGATCATTATTGTCCAGACAATACTTTTTTGAGGAAGCGAAGGAACAAATTTACGCATTAAAAAGCTCCTCGGGAATTTCCCCAAGGAGCTTGAGCAAAGGTCATACAAAATGGATTAGGAGAATGGGCAAGTACTGCCCATTTTAGTTATCGTTCTCCAAAATCTCTTGCCGTAATTTTTGCAGACTCTCTTCGGTAACCTTCTGGTATTTTCCATCTACCTTAGGGAAACCGGTGGATAGCACTAGCTTAGCAGAATACACTCTGTCCGTTGAACTCAACTGAATGACGCCATAACCGACAATATGGTCCCCGTCTAAGATCCGGAATTCAATAACTGCAGATTCTGCAAGACCATCTTCTGTAAACGGATCCCAAAAGATGCAGCCTTCGTCGATAATAGTATGGGCCTTGCCAACTCTCTCAAGCCTAGAGGTACCGGTACCATCAAAGGCTAGGAATCCATCTACATTCGAAATTCCAACATCCCAAAGTATCAGCACGCCGGCATTCACAGTTAGTTCAATCTCAGTTCCAGGATATGAAAAGTTAAAGGGCAAACCGGGGACTACATTCATTGGAGGGGAATACCTTCCCATTAGGATTTCGGTGCCTGCGGCAATATCTTCAAACACATATTCATTACCTTCAGAAGTTGCGGCGGCATGAATAACGAGAGGGCTGGCGCCCATTACAAGCTCAATATCTCCGGCAAAGTTCCTGGCAAGATAGGGAATGCCCACAAGCATGACCAGGGCAAGAATGCAAGCTACAGCTGCATATACCGGTTTTCTGAAACTGAATGCCTTTGCCTTTTGACTGGTACAGTTTTGGATTAGTCTGCGCTCCATCGCATCGGGAATAGTGATTTTAGAGATACTTTCTTTCAACTCGTTTGGCCTCATTCTGTTTCCTCCTTTTCCAATTCGAGTTTAAGTTTTTCACGGGCATACTGCAGACGCTTCTTGACTGCGGAAACCGAAACACCTAAGAGCTCAGAGATTTCGTTAACCTTGTAGCCCTCCACATAATGCAAGAGGATTACTTCTTTATGCTTCTGGGGCAGATTCAGCACAAGTTCAAGTATTTCCACGCTCTTATCGTCTGTACCGCAATAGTTTTCAAAGTCGTCTATGTTCAGCTCTGTGTTGCGCAACCGAAATCTGCATATATCTCTGCAGATATTAGTCGCCACCCGAATCAACCAGGCTTTTTCATGTTCTGCATCGTTAAATTTCGGGGCGTTCTTCATATAACGAATAAATGTTTCCTGAAGGGCATCCTCTGCCTGGTCTTCGTTTGCAAGATAGACCAGGCAAATTCTGTACAGCATGTTGCTGTATTTTCTAATAGTCTCTTCGATTCTGCAGTTGTCACCCGGGTGCATCGACTTCTTCTCCCTCCCTTCACTTATAACACGATTGGAAAAGGCCTTTGGTGATATTAAATTAAAAAAAATGTCCGGAATCTAGAAAAAACATCTGGGCCTTAAAGCAAAGACGGCACTAGGAGCCGTCTTTTTCCGTAGCCTTCATTAATATTTTCATCCCATCACTTAAATAGCCTTTATACGGCCAATACCAGTACTTCATTGGAATCACAGTGAAAGCAAATTGACCTATGTTCGCCCAAAGAATATATTCCAAGAATATAACCAAATCGGTCAGTTCTAGATTGCTAGCCTTGATGACTTGTGATAACCAAATCAGTAAAACAATAAAAAACAAATTTGCCAACGGTCCACCGAGATACATCATGATGTACTGAAGCTTGGATCCTTTAGTTATGGATTCGAAGCCGTAAGTCCCTCTTATAGGAATGACTCTAAAAGTAAACCTTTTAAGCTTGATAATGGTTCTACCTGTGCCAATTACAATATGCCAGCCTTTGTCGCGAAAGAATATACGGCCCATAAGAACATGACCCATTTCGTGAAAAAAGTTAACCACGAACAAGCAAACCCATACAAGCAGTAGAAACACAAGAATTTTTAACAACGCAATATACAACATAGAGACCATCCTTTTATATTTTTAGAACACCTGACACAGAGGGTCACCGCAAATTTCATAGCTTTTCCCTCCATCAGGTTAGTCTCGAAAAGAGATGCATTTCAGCTTCCAAGGAAACGCAGGCCTGCTGTACACCCTCCCCCAGCTGCTCCAACCACAGCTGCCAGGACTGCTCCTGGGCCAGGGCCGGGCGCAGCCTAAGCTCAATGGCCTTTTTCAATAGTCCGTCCCAAGGATAGTGGAAGTTTGCATGCACCCATTGCGCCGATTGGGTTTTCCCGGTAGTCTTACCGGTTTTCAGCCAGTAGATTGACTGGGTAATGAGGAAAAACCAGTCGGCGGAGTGAATATCCTTGTCTGTCTTTACTGCGTATTTCCTTATGGTCTGAATCATCGTTCTTACTTGTTCCAGCATCTCAGCCTCGGTGGGATAAGGTATTTCCCCCCTGATATCCCGGCCAGAGATTAAATAGCCTGCATCCAGCAGGCCTCTCAAGGAAAAGCCCCTTAGACCATATCCGTTATTAAAGCGGTCCTTAGAAGTGCCCCAATAAATTACATTGCCCTCACGACTTTTAATCCCCGAGTAGGGGACAATCTCTCCTTCAAGAACCGCTAAATACGGATTGCGGCTACCTTTGTACTCCTCCCGTAGCTTATGGAAATCCCGGAAATTTTCCTCGGTAAGCAAGGTGTCGGCGACAATAAAAAAATCCAAGTCGCTGTAACCTAGGTGAAAATCCTCATAGACAGTTGAACCGAAACAATAGGCGGCGACAATTTTGTTGGCAAGGAGATTGTCTGCCGTTGCCACAAACTCCTCTAGCGCCGATTTAATGTCCTCGTCCATACTCTCACCGCCTCAAGTCTTATGTTTGTCACTCCAGATTTATTCCACTTTTGGGTGACAAATTCCTTCTCCCATTTCAATTGGGAAAAATGACTAGCAACAGTTAAGACTACAAGGCGGGGTTTACCCCGCCTTGTAGTTTATAACATAGTGCTCAATGGCCCAAAGACAATTCGGGCTATCAGGTTTTCTACATCATTCTCTGGTCTTGGAGGGGATGTCACATACTGTTGCCTTTTCTAGTGCGCCGGTATCTTCTGAAAAAGTATATGGCAAGCAGAAGAACGCCGTATACAGGGAGCATTACCAGCATGATTACCGCAAAATCTCGGGTGGCAGAATAGGACGTTGTGGTCAATCCCTTGACGCAAAGGTGGGCAAGGAGGTAAGAGACAGGGACCAGCAAGGCTTTTTCCAGCATACTCTTGGCCTTCTCATTTTTGCGGAATACCCAATACAGCACAGCCAGCATCCCCAGCAGCAATATCGGGAAAATCACATAGTATCCCAGGACCAGTCTCGGTAAAGTTACGGCCCAGCCGTTAGGATATAAATCCTTTCCGTATATTAAAAGATTATTTATTCTAACATCATCGGATGGGTCGGCAGCGGTATAGTAGTAAATGGACACAACATTTTCCTGGTCAGGATTTATAACAATGCTTCCGATATTGTTCTTTGCAATTCGCTTATGCCAGGTGGTTTCCCACGTGGTAATTGAGTATTCGTAACCGGTTTTTTCTTCGGTGAGATCTCGGTTTATATCATATCCTGCTACCTGTTCGCTGAAAGTTAGGTACACAGCGCCGTCATCCTGCTCGGAAACAGTTACGATCTCTTTTGAATAGGGAAGATACTGGGGCGCGGTTAGATAGGCAACTATTGTCAAGGTAATTACCAAGGTTATCAACACCGAAAGGATTGCTGTGTACACCTTTGTGATATTGAGCTTTTTCTTTGCCTTGCGAAAAGGTTCTATATGAGTATCCGGCGCAAATTTCTTCGGGTGAACCATTTTATCCAGTTCAGCTTTGCAGCTTGGGCAGGCATCCAGGTGCTCCCCAACTAGTGCGCGGGTATCATCGCTTACCATTTTCTCGGCATACAGGGGTAGAAGGTCACTAATAACGTCACAACTCAGTCTCATTGCAGCTCCTCCATTCCTTCACTGATCTTATTGCGGGCCCGGTGATAAGTGACACAAGCCCAATTTTCGCTTTTCCCAAACAACGCTGCAATCTGCTTAAAACTCAACTCGCCAAAAGTCCGCAGAGAAAAGACTTCTTTATATGGTTCCTTTAGATTGTGCAGCACCTCATGGATTTGCATTGAAGTTTCCGCGGTATTCATTGCAACTTCGATGTCAGTGCCATCTGCCGGTTCCGCAACTGTATCCAGGTTTGTCAGCTTCTTATGCTTGCGCAAATATGAGAAGTAACAATTCTTAGCAATTTGACACAGCCAAATTCGGATATCGCAGTTTCCCTTAAAACTTTCTATGGATTGTATAGCCTTAAGAAAGGTTTCCGAAGTAATGTCTTCGGCTATATATTCATCATTGGCCAGGCTTTTGATGTACAGAAACACGTCCTGAAAATACGAGCGATACAAATCCTCATATTCCGTCACTTTATCACCTCCCTGTATATAAGACGCACATACCCTGAAAATCTTACAAAAGATAGGTAATATCCCCCTGGGCATTCTTCAGGAAATAGTATTCCGTCCCCGTTCACATTCATGCTGAGAGGAGTGCTGTCCCCGGCATAGGAATAGTGGATGCAGGTATAGGAATATTCTCCTTCATTGGTCAGGTTTCCTTCCCCTTCCTAGTCCAGGGATCCCCTATGAAGTCGATCCAAGGCCTCATAAGCATACTCCAGGACCTGGCCGTTTCCGAATCCGGTTATGTTGCCATAGGCATAAGAGCCAACTATATGTATTAAAAAGGCTGACTCCCGTCAGCCTCACAGACTTGAAAAACCCCCCTTAGAACACATCCAAAGTGGCTCTTCGAATAGCAATGCGCTCGATGACGCGGATGACAAGAAAGCCAATGAAGTAATATGCCGTACCCAGCAGGGCTTCCCCTAATACCAGCCTGATTAGTTCAGGCATATGCACCCCTTCAAATAACATATTTGCCGCTTCGATGCTTCGGGTCAGGGGAATGAGGCGGGAAATGAATTGGGCGGCTTTGGGCAGCTGCGCAATGGGAAAGTTGGCCCCGCAGAAAATCATCAATACATAAGTGGACAGGTTCAGGACGAAGTGAATGCCGTCGGTCACCAGGCCAAAGATTGACAGGAGCAGGCCGAAGCCGGCGGCGGCAAACATGGCGATGAAAGTTATCAGGAGGAAGAGCCCGAGATTGATGCCGGTGAAATCCACGCCGAAAATCAGGCTGCCGGCGAGGAAACCGATTAATACTGTCGCCACTGATACCAACATAGGAAAGAAGCCCCGCTGAAGCACCACTGCTAATTTGTGCACCGGGGCGGCAATGATGGAACGGAGACGGCCGTAGTAACGCTCGCCGGTAAATGTGGTCCCCAGGCTGAAAATACAGGTATTGACGCAGAGCAAAAAAGAATTGCCCACCACCCAGCGGGTAAGATTGGCGGTATTGAAGCTGTATGAGGCCAATACGCAGTAAAAGATTAAGGTCAGGAGCGGAATTGCCGTCTGAAAGCAAATGAATTCCTCAAAACTGAAAATCGCTTGCTGGCCTTTAAAGTAGAGCCAGGCCTGGGAAAAGAAGCGCCTTAGCATTAGCTCACCTCCAATGTTGCTTTAATGCGCACCTGTCTGTCAATCACCTGATAGAGCAGGGACGATAACAGGACGTAAATTGCCGTTAACCCCGCCAGGATGCCAAAGGTTGTAAAGTATTGGGCGGGGTTATTGATGCCGGCAATGCTCATGCGCATCAATTTGATTGCCCAGGTGGGTGACAAGGCGTAGCTGATGGGACGCACCCAGGCGGGCAGTATCTCCACAGGAAAAACGAATCCGCAGGCCAATATAATCGGGATTTCGATGCAGTTCATGTAGAGCTGTGTCTTTCTAGACAAGGTCAGCAAATAGGCAATGACAGTGGAGATTGTAATGAAACATACCACCGTGGCCAGCAAAGAAAGGAGCAAGTAGCCGGGGCTGGCGATTTGGAAAGGCGCATTGTATAAAATTTTGGCCGTCAGAAAGGAGAGGGCCAGTGTTGCCAGGGAGAGAATGGTGTTTCCCAGAATCTTTCCAAAAATAATCGTGGAAAAGTCCGCCGGGGTGGCAAAAATTAAGGAAAGAGTGCCACTGTACCGCTCGCGGTTAATGTCTCCGGCTGAGGAAAAGCAGATGCAAGCCCAAAGCCCCATTAAGCCTGCGCCTAAAATGACGTAAGTGGTGAAATTTTCCTGGCCGGAGTTTTTGAACATCTCATAAATAAGGACAGTGTTGACGATGGGGTTGGCAATCAGGCAAAAACGGAACATCGGGCGCACAAAGGAATTTTTCATCTGCAGCTTAAGGGTGTCCCATATCACTCTCAGCTTTTTCATTGGGCTTTCTCCACAAGCTGAATATAAGCGTCCTCCAGGGTCAGTTCCTTGCGGGAAAAGGAATATATCTTTTCATCCCGCAGAATATCAAGGGTCCGGCCGCTGACATCCACATCCGACAAATATTTGACGGTGATGGCAGTGCCTTTTTCGACGCCGGCGGCGGTAACAGATTTTACGCCCTCAATGGCCTTAATGCGATTAAGCAGAGCGTCGGTACTGTTTGCCAGGGCAATTTCCAGGGAGCTCAGGCCATGAACGCCGCGCTTTAGTTCCTCCGGAGTGCCCAGGGCCACCAGACGCCCTTTGTTGATGATGGCAATGCGGTCGCAAAGCTCATCAGCTTCAAACATATAGTGAGTTGTGAGCATGACAGTCTTCCCCTGGGCCTTGAGCTTTTTTATTATCTCCCGCAGCATCCTCGCCCCCAGGGGGTCAAGGCCGACGGTGGGCTCGTCCATAAAGATAATTTCGGGGTCATTGATGAGCCCCTGGGCTATCTGCAGGCGCTGGATCATTCCCTTGGAATAGGTTTCAACCAGGAGATCGGCTTTGTCGGCCAAGCCGACAAGCTCTAAAATCTCGGCAATGCGCTTTTCCGCCACTGCCCCATCGATGTAGTACAGGTTGGAGAAGTATTTGAGATTATCCCGGGCGGACAAGCGCCGGTAGACACCCATCTCGCCGCCAAAGATAAAGTTAATCCGCCTGCGGATGAACTTTTCCCCGCCGAAGGTGTCCGCCCCCAGCACCTTGCATACTCCCGCTGTAGGCGCCAGCAGGGTGATCAGCATTTTGATGGTGGTGGTCTTGCCGGCGCCATTTTGGCCGAGCAAGCCAAAAATCTCACCCTTTTTGACGTCAAAGGTGATGCCGTCGACGGCTTTTATAATCTCCTTCTTGCGCCGAATCCAGCCCTTGCTGGAAATGTACTCCCGCTTCAGGTCCGAAACCTCTATTACAGCTGACATAATGACCAACCTCCTACCATAGTAGTCTAATTAGATGTTAATGCAACTAGACTAAAAGGTCAAGACCGAAAAAACCCCTTCAAAGGCGGCATGCCCAAGGGATAACTCCTGAATTAAAGGATTGTTTTTTTAGGAAAGAAATGGTATGCTAAATTCAATCTTAATTCTGTGAAGATTCTTCCATGCTTCGCAGAGAACGAAAGGAGTTGTTGTTTTATGACTAACATTTTTGAGGTGGCTTTGGCCTAAAACTGAATACTGGGCTTGGCAATATTTTTTAAGGTGTATATGCGCCTTTTATTGCTGTGCCGCTATGAGTATCCTTTCGTGAATACTGTAGACTTCTATGGGCATACGAACAGGTATGCCCGTGTTTATGTTGACACTTGCATCACCTGTAAAACCGCAGTTTGCAGCTATCGATGGTTGCGTGCTGCGGCATTTTTATGCCCAAAAAGATTTGGAAGCGAGGATTGAGTTATGTATAACACGTTAAGGGCATTATTGCGAAAACCGAAGCTTTATGAAAAGACCCAAGAAAAATTCTGGAATGATCCGTATATCTCTAAGGGCATGCTCGAAGCGCACCTGAATCCAAATACAGATGCCGCGAGTCGTAAACCTGAGTCCATAGAACGCTCAGTGGAATGGATTTGTTCCTTGCTGCCACGTGGCGCTAAACTGCTCGATATAGGTTGCGGCCCGGGACTATATACTAAGCGTTTATCTGAACGTGGATTGCGGGTTACGGGCTTAGACTTTTCAGAACGCTCTATTGCCTATGCAAAAGCAAACGACGCCAAAAGTGAATATGTAATGCAAGATTATCTGGAAATGGAGTATAAAAACATATTCGATATGGTCACGTTGATTTGGTGCGACTACGGCGCTCTGATACCCGAAGATCGCCATAACCTGCTTGACCGCGTGTATCGGGCTTTGAAGCCAGGAGGATTGTTTCTGTTTGATGTATTTACGCCGTGGTGGAACTTCGGGCAAAAGGAAAGCACGTCATGGGAAATCTGCGAGCAGGGCGGTTTTTGGAGTCCAAATCCGCATATCTGCTTGAATGCACAGTATTACTATGGCGAAAGTATTGGCATGAGTCGAACCGTTATCGTTGAAGATGGGAACATCCGCAGTTTCAATATCTGGAATACAAGCTTCACGAAAAAATCTCTGTCAGAGAAAATTCAACTGCATAAGCTTATTCCTGTTGATTATTTTTCTGATGCTGAAGGTAAGCCATACGATGAAAACTCACCGACCTTGTGCGCGGTGATGAAAAAACAGGAGGAACCACATTGAATATAACATTACGATTGGAACAACCGAAAGACTATCGAGCCGTAGAGGAACTGACCCGGGAAGCCTTTTGGGGCAGCATGAATCACCCCACTTGCGACGGAGAGCATCTTCTTGTCCACAAACTACGGGACCTGCCTTCCTTTGTGCCGGAGCTGGACTTCGTGGCCGAGGCAGACGGACAGCTTGCGGGGCATATCATATACAGCACAGCAAAGGTCATCACGCCGGAAGGTGGCGAGATCGAAGTGCTGAGTTTCGGCCCGATTAGCGTTTTGCCGGAATATAAGCGGATGGGCGTCGGCTCGGCGCTGATGCGCCACAGCATTTCGGAAGCGAAGAAACTTGGGTATAGAGCGATTATTTTCTACGGGCATCCAGATTACTATCCCCGCTTTGGCTTCAATCGGGCAAGCGCGTTTGGAATTACCTCTGAAAATGGGAAAAGCTTTGATGCGCTGATGGCAATGCCTCTCTATGATGGCGCCCTTGACGGCGTTATTGGGCGGTTTGTCTATGATGCGGTATACGATACTGACCCGAAAGAAGTCGAGGAGTTTGATAAAACCTTTTCACCGAAAGAGCCTGTAGTATTGCCGCCAATTAAGCTGCTCACCGCTAAGCTGCCCGAGAACGTAAAGCGGGCATTTGAAACTCGTAAAATTGAATATGTATCTCAGCTCCAGGGCTACAGCGGTGTTGAAATGCTGCGCTGGGACGGGGTTGAAGAACAGAATATGGTTCAAATCAATCATAATCTGAAAGCACTCGGTCAGCCTGAAAAACTGCTTCCGTCCTCCTATATTTTGCAGCTTGCCCAAATGGGTGTACGCATGCCAGTTGTGCAGAAAATCCGTGAAAAGGCGGGCATTGCAGTGTATCGAGTGGAATCGGAAGCCGAACAGTATGTGCTCAAGGTGTTCGAAAATCCGGGGGACAGGCGGGAGATTGAGAATTATAAACTGCTTGCATCACTCGGTATACCCACACTGCCGATGCTGAAACATACCGCCTGCGCGCTGCTTCTGCCCGATGTGGAAAACAGCCAGGAATACCGGCTGGGCTGTGAAGCGGATTTATCCGATATTCAGGTGGCCTCAGCCGTTGCCAAATGGTATAAAGAACTGCACAGCAAGGGGCGGGCGTACATGCGCCAGAATAACCCTGCGCTTTATGATGAAACCGATAAAATTACCATATCCAATCTGGATATGGTGGCAGACAAAACCAATACCGCTGAAAATGCGCTGTGGCCGATAATCCGCAAACGTTTTGCTGAAATCCGCCGCAGAATTGCCGGCCTTCCCCGCACGCTGACCTATAATGATTTTTACTGGACAAACCTTGTGGTCGCACGGGATCTATCCTCCGCTATGATGCTGGACTTCAATCTGCTTGGAAAGGGTTATGTGTATAGCGACCTGCACAATGTAACAAGCTCCCTTAGCCCAGAAGCGGCGGCTACTTTTTGGCGTGAATATGGAGAGGATTTTGGCGGCGAAGAAGAAAAAGCAGCCCATGCGTTTCTGTCGCCCCTTGTCGGGCTCGTCGTCGCCTGTGAAAGGAAGAGCTTTCCCCGATGGGCTGAACCAGCGTTGGCAGAGCTGAAAGGCGGAGCGGTTCTTGATAGCCTCACCGGGTGGCTGGACGGGTTTTGCCCATCATAAATGTAAGGGGCACGAGTGAGGCAGGCTTATAAGCGAAGGTCATACAAAAAACACCCTGACGAGCCTATTCCGGAACCAATACGAATCGACACAGCGGAGGGCTATCTGGGCTAGAAAATGCGCAAAAAGACCAGCCATGCTAAGCAATTACACTTGGACATGACTGGTCTTTTTTTTGCTGCCGCTTGAGGGTTTTCTCTGAAGACTATCTTGCTGTCGTGAATCCCCAAGTTGCGCTTCGCTATTTTACTTGCCCAGGGTTTCACTAAGGCGGCTTATCAATGCTTGGATATTGTTCTTGCTCAGGCTGTAATACTTGGAATTCTTGACCTGTTCCTCAGTAATCAGGCCTGCTTGCTTGAGCTGCTCCATGTGATGAGATACTGTTGAAGGCGCCAGGGAAAGGGCCTCGGCAATGTCCAGGCCCCGCAAGGGGCTGTTCTCCCCCAGCAAGGAAATTATCTTAAAGCGAGTGCTGTCGGCAATGGCTTTCAGCTGCTGCAGCATCTCTTCGTCTCTAAGAGTCTTGGGCCGAATGGAGACAAACAAAATCTGGTCCCGGCCAAACAGGCGTATAGCCCGATAAGGCAAAAACAGGCTGGGAGAGAAGGTAAAAGACGCATACGGCCCCCGGTTTCGGAATGTCTTGCCCATCAGCTGTTGGGAAAATTCAAGATAAGGCATATCTTTCAGGCCTGCTTTTACCTTGTCCAGCAGCTCCGTCACATCGGGGCCCGCAGCTTTGAACATCTCAGCAAATGCCTCGGTGCGCAGCTCTTCCGCCAGGGAGAAATACTCTTCAATATACCGCTGTGACTGTCTGAGCAGGGACTGAAACCCAAGATAGCTGTTGCACAAGTAGGGCCGATCAAAATAAAGGGCTTCCAATGCTTTATCATTGTTGATGGCATTGGCAATGTCTGCAGTGCCGGTATCCGTCAAAGAAAAAAACAGCTGAATAAATTCTGCCGGCTCCATTTGCTGCAAATGCCGGCGGTACTCGTCCAGGGTAAAATCTGCAAGGGGATAGGTTAAGAGCGGTTCTAGCATGCCATGAACAAAATTTGGTTCCAGGGTCTTAAAGACCTCATGGAGAAAGTGGTACTTCCTCTTTTGGGCGGCAATTGAATCCTGGCCATATATTTGTGAACACAAATCATGTACCGGTTCATCCTGAAGGATGCTTTGGGCGGCAAACATAAGCTCTATATCTTCCAGGTATATAAAGCTGCTGTTTTCGTCAATTTTGACATGCATACAATTCACCACACGTTCCAATAACTTATTCCCAGCTTAGTCATCGCCTGGGGAAAATCAGCTCATTTCGGACAGGTTTCCCTAACGATCCGGGATGTGAGCAAACTCCTCATTCTTAATATAATTCCCCTCTTTATCTTTTCGGTATGGCAGCACAGCAACTACAGCATCTAAGTTAACCAGCCCATAAATATGTGGATATCTTCTGCCGGTGTTATCTCCGTCTTCCCACCTTACCGGGGATGTCAGCTTATCGGTGTCGATGCACAACAGCACCAGCTCGACGGCAATATCACGGAAATTTGGCGCAACCCGCCAAAAGTATTCAATGGAAGAACAGTGAACAAAACCTTCCGCGGCAATGCTTTCTTCGCCAAATACAGGTAGATCCTTGATGGCTTCCCAAGTATCTTTGCGCAGACAATGTAAGATTATCATTGGCATCCCCCTTCTCGGCAATGTAAACATTCTACCAATTGCTCCCGAAATCCTTTTCGAGGCAACGCAGACGGGGGCCGAGACGGCCCCCCTACATCTTGATTATAAAAGTGACAGGACAAATACGAAGGAGGTCGGGGGCCAAGATGGCCCCCTGCTTGTGCTGGCAGCCAACAGCCTTCAATCCATATTCCACAGTTCATGCAAAGGTATCTTCAAGCCGGGTAGCTCCGGATGGCTGACAATGTCTTCTGTTTCTCCGGTTGCCACAAGGGCGTAGCCGTTGGCATTCAGGACGAAAGCCTGGAAAGTCTTGTCCTCGGGATCAACAAGCCAGTAATGCTTAACACCAGCCTTCCGGTAAATCTGCAACTTCTTCAGGCAGTCCTTTCTGCGTGTTGATGGCGAGAGAATTTCCACTGCCAATGTGGGAGCTCCATGAACACCGAAATCTTTGATAATCCCCCGGCGCTGTTTGGCAATGTACAGGATATCTGGCTGGACAACAGTGGTATCCCCGAGGGTGACATCTACTGGAGCATATAACAGCAGGCCGCCGGGGTCTGTTTCCTTGAAATACGCCTTGATAATTTCGAACAGCATTTGGGAAACAAATTGGTGCAGGATAGATGGGGATGGGTCTTTCACCAATTCTCCATCTAAAACCTCATACCTGTATCCAGGTTCTTCGGGGATTTTAAGATAATCCTGATAGGTAAAAGGCTTTGTTGGATCGGTAACGTATCCAGTTTCTTTTTCCCGGATGGTCGGCGAATGGAGGGCTGCAATTACATCATCAAGTCTGTACCGGTATTGTTTAGCTCCCAACCTGACAAAGGGAATTGTCTTTTCTCGGGTATAGCGCCAGATTGTGTCCACCGAGAGGCGCAAGGCAGCTGCCAGCGTATGGGCAGTGACGAGCTCATTTCCTTCAGCCATGGGACCACCTCCAATTAGATTATAATTATTCTCCAAACATAACGCAACTGTAATTAACTAAGATTAACTAAAGCAGATATCATTGTGACCAAAGGAGGCAGTTGTGGCCGACTTAGCTCAAGGGCGAACCAAAGTGACTGGCTGGAGATAAGTAAACAAAAATACCGAGGGAAGCCCTTCGGCATTTTTATTAGCAGCTCAAGGGATTGACCTCTCACAGGTCTGGGCCAGGTCAAAGCTGCGGCGGTAATACAAGGTTTCCCTGATATCCTTACTTGGACAGCGTCTGATTTGGAGTTTTTTTTGATGTGTCATAACCCAATTCATAGTAATGGTTATTGTTGAACTCAAAGGTTTTAATGACATCAAGGCCAAGTTTTTCAGTATGCGCTCTATATGATCTGGGATTAATTTGATTGATAAAGGTAATTAGGATTGGAAACCTATTCTCCATTTGAGTCCGGGAAAACTCGAAAAGGTTTGGCAGGACTTCAGTGCCACGATAATCTCTATGAATGCAAATTGGTCCATATTGATAGGAATTTTCCGTTGAGAGCTTTTGACCCAGATACTCTGTGCTGGGCAGATCCTTAATCATATGTTGAAAGAGGGGCCATGCTGACCAATACTGCCACGAGGCGGCCATAACATAGGCCACAACCTTCTCACCGTCACATGCTATCGCCAGTCCGTTTTCCTTTTCGATGAGTTCTTGAAACTGCTCTTCAGTGAAAAAGGTAGTTACGAAGCCATCAGGTCTGTCTTCATCGGTAATTGTTGAGACATGATATTTTTGCTGTAATTCTGTAATCCTTGGGATGTCCTTTATACTCGCGTTTCTATAATCCATTAAACTCCTCCCCCCGAATTGACCGATTCTTTATTAAGGTTTGTCCACAGTGAAGATGCAGAGAATAGGCTCCAAGGATGTATATTGTCGGGTAATTGGCTAAAGGTCATTGGCTCCTTTAGAGTGGGATGTATACAGGATATTTGATGGCAAAATAAGGCGATTTGCTGGCCGGGCCTGTTTACTTTTTCACCATATTTTTGATCGCCAAACAGAGGATGTCCTATAGAAGCAAGTTGGACTCGGATCTGATGGGACCGCCCGGTAATCAAATTAATCCGGAGCAAACTCAGGTCCCCGGCACTGGCTAAAAGCTGATAATCTAAAATTGCTTCCTTTGCATTCTCCATGTCCTTGTTAACTACAGAAACCATATTGGTATCTGGATTCTTAACTAAAAAGTGTTTTAAACAGGCTGACTGCTCCGGTCTGCCATGGACAACTGCGAGATATGTTTTTTTAAATTCTTGCTTGCGAATCTGATCTGATAGCCGTGAGGCGGCCTTGGAAGTTTTGGCAAAAATCATCACACCGCTAACGGGCCTATCTAACCGATGGACTAAACCCAGGTAGACATTGCCGGGTTTATTATATCTCATCTTTATATCCTGCTTTAGCAAAGTAAGCATATCTTCATCCCCGGTTTTATCTGACTGGGACAATATATTGGGCGGTTTATTTACTACTAGAAGGTGATTATCTTCATATATAACCGATATATTCATTCCCTTCAGCTCCAATTTTCATAGTTGCGCAATGCCGGGCAGCTCCATATGACTCCAGCGCCAATAATTATTGCTGGTTCAAGGGGTTGACCACCGACAAGCACTTCTGGTCCAGATCCAGGTTGTGGAGGAACTCCTCCACATCTTTTTTGGTCAGCTTGGTCATTTCTTCGAACCTGGTGAGATAGTCCCCTTGCTGGAGCCAGTCGGTGGCATAGGCCATTACTGTCGATTCCAGGCCATTGAGGTCCATGATAAACAGGCCCAACAGCTTGCGCAGGTTGACATCCAACTGCTGCTGGCTGATGCCGCACTCTTGGAGCCGCTTTAATTCTCCCAGCAACTCCTGGGCCAGCCTGTCGGGGTCATCGGTTTCCCCGCCGAAGATGAAGTGGCTGTACCAGGGGGTGCAGGAATACTCAACCCCGAAGGAGTTGTCGATGATGCCTTCATCATAGAGGCGGTTATAAAAGGGCGAGTTCTTGCCGATAAAGATCTCCAGGAACAGACTGACCACTGTCTCCCGGCGGCCGGCTTCCTGCCAGTCCCGGGCCAGCTGATCCCTGAGGCCCAGGCAGAACAGGGGCCGAGACACTTCCATGCCTGCAGCAAAGCATTCGCCGACACCAGGCTGGGGCCTGGGAACCAGGCTCTTGATTGCCGGCAGTTTGGGAAACTGCTTTTGCCCCTGGTTTTTGGCGATAAAACCATAGAGCTCTTTTTCATCGATATCTCCGGCTACAACCAGGACCATGCGCCCGGGATTATAGAAGAGCTCATGGCATTTGCGCAGCAGCTCGTAATCTATTTGCGCCAAATCCGCTTCCTTGCCTGCAATATCTTCAGACACGGGATGGTCCCCGTACATTCCCGCCAAGGCCCCCAGGTACACCGCCCAGTTCGGCTGATCCTGATACATCTTGATTTCCTGGGCAATTATGCTGCGTTCAGCAATGACGCCTTCTTCAGTAAAGGCAGGCCGCTGGACAAAATCCAGGAGCAAATCGAGGCATTCATAGAAATTCTCCGCCGTGGAAAACAAGTAGGCTGTCATGGTATGGGTGGTAAAGGCATTGGTGCTGGCCCCATAGGAGGCGAACTTGTTTTCAATGCTGGCCGCCGGATCCTCAAACATCTTGTGCTCCAGGAAATGGGCAATGCCTGCAGGAGTGATAAACTCCTCCCCGTCCACCAGGGCTGAGCGATTTATTGCCCCGTAGGGGGTAGCCAGGACCGCAAATTTCCGTTTAAATCCGGGCTTGGGCAGGAAGATGCAGGTAAGGCCCTCATCAACTTTTCCAATGTACACCTTCTCGCCCAGGTCAGGATATTCTCGGCATTCATATTTCATGCTAATCGCCTCCGCCGGAAAGAAAGTAGGTAGTCTGCAGGTGCATTCGCCGGGCCACTTCTTTGACATCGCCGACGCTGATTTGGTCCAAAGCCTCCAGGAGGGAGGGAATGGTCCAGCGCCGGCCGGATATTCTGGCGTCCACAGCCAGGGCTACCTGCTCGCCCAGATCGTCGTACATCTGGAGCAAACCAGTCTGCAGGCTGGACCGGGTCCACTCCAGCTCCTGTTTGCTGATCTTGCCCTGGCCCATATCCTCCAGCTGACGGGCCACAACTTCTGTGGTTTCCTGAAAAGAGCCGGCGTCGATGCCGGCGGTGATAAACTGCAGGCCCATGATGCTGTCCAGACTGGACCCGATATAATAGGCCAGGCCACGCTTTTCCCGGACATTTTGAAAGAGCTTGGCATGGGGGTAGCCCCCGAGAATGCCGTTGTACATGATCAGGGCGGGATAAAGATCGCTCTGCTGGGTAATGTCGCTGCAGAGGGCCATCACCAGCTTGCCCTGGTTAATATCCATGCGCTCTTGGATTAGACTATGCTCCCGCTGCTCCAAGAGGCGGGGCATTTCCGGTTCCCTTCCCGGTTGGCGTGGCCATTGCAAGCGGGAGCCTATCCCTTCCACAATCCGGTTATGGTCATAGCGGCCGCAGACATAGATATCTGCTGCGGCGTTTTTCAGCAAATGCTGGTACTGCTGCCAGGCATTTTCCGCTGTCACTGCCTCCACCTGTCTTAAGCTGCCATACTGATTCTGGCTGTAGCCCCGTCCTGGGCAGAGGTGCTGCAGGCAGCGGTGAAAAGCAAAGCGGCTCTTGTCATTGAGCAGCGACTTGATCCGGGCCTGGATATTGCGCTTTTCCCCCTGGATATAGCTCTCTGCAAACCGGCCCTGTTCGGTATAGGGGTAGAGCAGAACTTCCCGGAATATATCCAGGGCTTCCTCCAACAGGGAAGTGTTGCCGGGCAGGTACTGATCGTTGACCAGCTGGATCTTCAGCTGCAGGATCAGATTCTCGCCTCGCTTCAGCAACCCAATGCCAAACTGAGTGCCATAGAGCTCCGCCAGCCGTGCCCTCAGTTCCCGGGCGGTGGGATATGTAGCTGTGCCCCGCTGGAGCACATGGGGAATAATCGCCGATCTAGCAGCATCTTCCCCCAGGGGCCAGTAAAGAAACACCCCTACAAAAGTGGTCTTATAATTGTCCATGGGCAAAAGATGCAGCGACGTTCCGTTCGCAAGCCTTTGCTGTGAATACTCCATGCACTCTGCCTCCTCACTTATATCTATCTTGCCTTTTCCGGAGTTCATTTAGACATTTGCTGGTCCAGTGCTGTGATTATAAGCTAAAAAGGCCGGTCAACCCGGCCAGCTTGCCGACAATGCCGACAATAAGCTCTTTCCAATTTTATCTTTTCGCCGGTGATTTTGTCAACTGAGACTAATTTTTCGGCCTCTTTACCGGCACAGCATCATTAATGATCTTTTGAATGTCCAGCATCATCCTGCTGAAGCGGTACTCCGCATCAAGATAGCGGTTAATCACGTCATCCTGGCGTGCAGTCTCATAAAGCCGGCGCAGATTATCTTTCTCTTCTTCACAGACCTCTTTGCCCTTTAACTGCTGGCGGTGGAGTTCAAATTCATGGCGGCGCAGCTCCAGCAGCATCCCTTTCAGTCTGGGGGCAGCAAATACCTGACCCTGCCATTTGACAAATTCCGAATAGATTTCTTCCTGTTTTAACGCTTCTACCAGTTCCCGGGCTTTTTCGTAGACCCTCATCTCTCTCCCTCCCCTTGCCAAGAACTTGTCTTACTGTGCTAAGGTATTCAGTATTGCAGTCATCTATTCCCAAATGTAGTGAAAATCCTGCCAAACCAAGCCAAATTTGCTTCCTTGCCTAGGCAGATGCTGCCCTGTGACAATCAAATTAAAAAGGCGAATTGCTAAAAGGGAAATCTGCAGGACATAGAGAATACCTTTTAGAGAGAGATAAAAGGAGGCCGTGAACAAAATGGAAGTAAGACTGACAAACCGGGCTGCAGCCCCGGCCAGACTGATCACTTGCTATGAAGGAGAACAACCATGCACAGGGGATCTGCCCAGGCTAATCACCCAGCTTATCCGGGAAATGGCGGAGGACGAAGCCTTCTCCCCCAAATTTGGGACCACTCTGGTCCTGACACCAGGGCAAAAGGAAGCCCCCCGGCACATAGTGCTTATGGGCTTGGGCAAGGCCGAGGAGTTTTCGGCAGAGAAAGCCCGCAAGCTGGCAGGCAGGGCCTTTAAAGAAGCAAAGAAACTGAAGGCTGTCGGCCTGGACATAGACAGCGCCCCGCTGAATGGCAAAATCGATTCCCTGGAGCTGGGCCGGGCATTAGCAGAAGGGGCAATGCTCGCTTCCTACAAATTTGACAAGTACATTACTGGGCGTAAAGAAAATCCTGTTGAAGCAGTATACATCCTGGGTGAAGGGGATGCCCTCAGCCAGGGAATCAACGAAGGCCTGGCCCTAGCTGAGGCCACCAACCTGGCCCGAATACTGACAGATGAGCCGGCCAATATTATGACTCCGGCGCATCTGGCCCGTGAGGCTGAGGAGGCAGGGGCAAAGTATGGCTTTGAAGTGCAAGTCCGGGATGAAGCGGGCATCCGGGCTTTGGGGATGGAAGCATTCCTGGCGGTAGCCAGAGCTTCAGACAATCCCCCCCGCCTGATTGTCATGCGCCATATGGGCGACCCCGACAGCAAAGAAATCCTTGGCCTGGTGGGCAAGGGCCTGACCTACGACAGCGGCGGCCTGTCCCTGAAACCCCGGCAAAGCATGGACGGCATGAAGGGCGATATGGCTGGAGCGGCTGCGGATAATTCGACAGATCGGAAGAGCACACGTCT
>ENA-UOOE01000681-UOOE01000681.1-fermentation-metagenome-genome-assembly--contig:-NODE-681-length-31889-cov-4.944493_pt1 | contig 31889 bp, 31 predicted proteins | sample MGYA00245776_ERZ724021 | MGnify/ENA primary metagenome ERZ724021 (study PRJEB28704, sample SAMN03018321) | fermentation metagenome | biome: anthropogenic terrestrial biome; feature: soil; material... | reverse complement strand
ACCTTCATAATCAACTTCGTAACATATTCCTGATTCAGTCTCAATCTCAACAAAAGACAATCCCGGTGTTACCTTCAGAGGCATGGTTCCAACATAAAACCAACCCCAGGCCTCACTTGCTTTATTAAATAAAGAATAAAATTCAGTTTCATGCAGTATTCTATACATAATAATATAGGTTTGCTCCCTTGTTATATTTGATTTAGGAGAGAACATATCATTACCGACGCCCTGCATGAATTTGTTTTCAAGAACAAAGTTCACCGCTTCAATAGCCCATTCTGATACCTCTTTTTTAATTCAATTTTGCTGCCGTCTGATTTTAATAAATGCCAGCTCCCATCGCTCTTGCTCCGTAGTATTTTGTCATTTTCAATTCCATCAAAATAATCGTAATTAAGTGTAATTTTTTGTATGTCATCATTAAATTCCACTCCATATACCATATAGCATAGTGAAAATAAAAAAATAAATACAGTTGCGACAATTAACATTTTGTATAAATAATGACTTTTTACCATTACCTTCTCCTCCAAAATTTTTATTAAAATATTAGTTGCCTTTTGCGTCAATCATTTTGTAAAATTATCTTTCCTTTAAATTCTACCTCAAAAGTTTTCTGTATTCAACTAATTCTTCATTATTTTCAAAAGTAAGAATCCCGCTTCAAAAGATATATTATTATTTTATTGTTATTTAATAAATCATTTGATATAATTATAAAAAACAGCGTATATAAATTATTGGAGGTAACAATGGAGCAATATTCAAATAAAAAATTTTCACTGTTTGAATTTAATAATTTAGAAGCTAACGATGAAAATAAATATGAATTAATTGATGAAATTGTTTTAATGTCACCACGACCAAATTATATACACCAGCAAATTATGAGCAGGTTAAATCTTGAAATAGGAACCTATCTAAAGGAAAAAAAATGTATGGTGTTTTCTGAAGTTGAATTAGAATTTGATAATAATGTTATAATTCCTGACTTATCAATTATATGTGGATTGAATGATTTTAATATCCAAAGATATAAAAAAGCCCCTGAACTTGTAATTGAAATTATAAGTCCTGGCAGTCAATATACGGACACATTCACAAAGCTTTATAAATATGAACTATTTGGAGTTAAAGAATATTGGATAGCTAATCCAAAAACTGAAATTATCACAGTATATAATTTTGAAAACAAAACTAATAAAGATTACGGTAAACAGGAAAAATTAATATCCTCTGTTTTCAATGATTTAGAAATTAACTTATCCGAAATTTTCTTATAGGTTCCCAAAAATGTTTATGACCGGTAAAAGGTTTTCCTTTAAATGTGCAAATTTTTGATTAATGTAGTATTATTTTATGAAATATCATGATTTGCTATATAAAACTGTACAAATTTTTGACTAATACAGTATTTTATGAAAATAAATGCTGTTCCCCCCTGCATTAATCTAATTTTTGCACACCCGTCAAAACCTTGCGAATATATTCAATGATAATACTTAAGCCACACGATATAATTGCAAAAATAAGATTTAAAGCAACAATGTGTTTCATTCTTATGTGAAATTAGTTTTCCACTGTAGAGCCCGAGAAAAATCTGCTGATTATAAGCTCTCTTGTTTCTATGTCGTTAAAATCCATAACTCCTGCATAATTATCCACATGCAACACTTTGTTTCCTTTTTGAATAATAATTTCATTCCTCTCCTCTGTCAGTGCCAAATTGTCCATATCCCATAACTTCCTCATCTCGTCATCAGTAATAATATTTTTTGTAAATATAGTCATCCCTCTCCACTTCATTCCTTTTTCTAATTTCTCTGTTATTCCGTTAAATATAATATCGGCGAAATATGAATTTATTGCCTCATAATATTTAATTCTTATGCTTTTCGAACTATTGCCCAAATTCTCATATTCATAATAAGTATAGTGCTTATGTACAAAGGGGCTCATGCTTTGTCTAAACTCTCTGCTTAATACACCTCTCTGACTTATTTCCTTTGATATTTCTTTTAATGTAATTATAGGATAGCCCTCCGGTACGGAATCTACTTTATAAATTTCCTCGTTCTTTTCCAAAATAGAAGGTCCTGCTACTTGCATAAAAATTACTAATATAATTGTTCCAACTACAATATAATTTAGAACGGAATCCTTTGAAATCTTATTCTTTTTTACAAGATACCTGATACTTGAACCAAATATAATGCCGATACCGGGACCTAATAACACATATACCACAATTCCAGGCATAAAAAACGCATCAATAATAAAAGACAGTGTATAAAACAATACAATAATCCATGTTGAACCATAAAATGCAATTATGCGTCTTCTAGCGCTTTTTAATGTAGGTTTTGTTATAGACAGGCCATTTTTAATGTTTCTTCTTGCTTTTACCATCCAAATTAAGCTGTAAACAGCAGGAATTGCAGTAAATATACATAGTACAGGAAATAAAAATGTACTTGTAACTCCTGTAAAATTTAATAGATTAGTATACTTTATAGGTATATTCCTGACCAATATAAAGACAGCAAATATTGCGAATATAAGTACTCCACGCAGTTCATTTTTCAACAGCGTATTCTCAACAATTTTTTGCTCAATTTCTTCATCTGTTTGAATAAGAACAGGTTCGCTGTCTCCGGCAGCATAGAAGAACTGTAAATAGTCTAAAGATGTTATAAATGTCCAACCCGACTCTTGACATAGCCTCCTATATTCCTCTGAGCTTTCAGTTTTCTCCGGAGTAAGTGGTCCGCCTTCTTTAAATACATCTACATAAAACTTAATTTTCTGTGGTTCTATGGCCCTGAACTTTGCAGTATATCGTCCAACCTTTTCAACCATCCAGCCTTTCTCAGCCATTTCCTCCAAATATTCTCCCATAGCTTTATAATCTAGTGAGAAAAATCCCCAAAATACGCGTTTAGTTTTATTTTTCATTTACCGCACTCTCCCTTCTAAGAAATCACTGCCATCTGAAACCAATTGCTTTAACCGCTGATATTCTTCTGTTAAAATTTCTATTCCCTCATCCGTCAAAATATATGTTTTTCTTCTGTTTTCTTCTGAGAGCTGCACTATAAATTTTTCCTCCTCAAACCTCGATAAAAGATTATATAAAGTGCCTGCCCCTATCTTTACCCTGCCCTCCGTACGTTTTTCTACCTCCTGCATAATTCCGTATCCATGCTGAGGCTCTGATAGTGCTAAAAGTATGTAATACATTGGCTCAGTTAAATTTTTTAATTGTTCTCTTGCCATAATATCGTCTCCAAACAACTGTATCGATATTTGATATATCCATTATCAATATAGTATTATATTTTTTCATTAATGTCAATATTTTTTAATAAAAAAATACCATAAAATTCATTTCTGAATTATACGGTATTCCAATTCTTCTATAAGGATAAATACGTAATTCACGTAACAAACTTCAATTTTATTGTCAATTTCAAAATCCTGCCCCGAAATGGTCTCTAACAGACTTCAGTTTATTTAACTTATCCAACACCTCATAATATTCTTTGTCTAAAGCTTCTAATTCTTCATTTTTTAATTGCATGGATAATCTTCCTATTATATCGGAAAGCCTGTTTTCTAACAAAACTATCTGCATATTTACATCTTCGTTTTGTTTATTCCTATTCTTTTTTTCTTTAAATTCTTTAAAAGTACCATTAAATATTTTTATTTTATAATTTTCGATAGTCATAATTTTATTGGCAACTTTGTCTATTAAACTTCTATCATGAGATACAAACAATATTGTTCTGTCATACTCCTTAAGAGTATCCTCCATAACTTCAAGCGAATTTATATCTAAATAATTTGTCGGTTCATCCAATATTAATAAATTTATATCCTGCAATAAGATTTTTGCAAATGAAACTTTAATTTGCTCTCCCCCGCTTAATACTTCGACCTTCTTATAAATATCGTCTCCTTTAAACAAAAGTCTTGCAAGAAGGAGTCTTGCAAAATCCTCAGAATAAATACAGCTTTCCATAACATTATCAATAATACTTAATTTACTGTCTAATATTTCCATGCCTTGACTAAAATACCCTATCTTGGCACCTTTGGACAGCTTAATTGAACTATCATTTTCTGTTATCATTTTAACCAAGGTGCTTTTTCCGCATCCGTTAGGCCCTATCAATGCAACCTTTGAGCCATTATATATAGTAAACTCCGCATCTTTGAATATAATTTTATTTCCGAAGGACTTATTAACTTTCTTCCCTTCTATTATTATTTTACTGTGAATATCAGAAGCCATAATATCTAATTTAATTTTAGATGATTTCTTAGGTTTTTCTTTCGCGTCTAAATTTTCAATCCTTTTTTCTAAATTACCTACTTTTCTGTCCAAATTTGCTTTAGCCTTTTGACCACCCATTTTATGAAGTCTTGCTTCTGAATTTCCCATTCTTTTAGGAGCTCTTTTTACACTTTTTACCTTTTGTTTAGTAGTAACAATTGCACCTTCTAAACGTTTTTTCTCATTAACGTATTCTTCATACTCAAATTGAGCTCTTTGTTTATCATGAAGCCTAAGTTTAACGTAATCGCTGAAATTTCCTTCATAAGTTTTAATCTTTCCGTTTTCTACTTCAATAATTTTATTACATAACTTATCTAATAAACTTCTATCGTGGGAAATTATTACCAATGCACCGTTATATTCTGTAAGTTTCTTTTCCATCAGCTCAATACCTTCAATATCCAAATTACTTGTGGGCTCATCGGCGAAAATTAACATACTTTCATTTTCTAATGCTTTTGCTAATTTAAATCTTGTTTTTTCTCCTCCGCTCATATTTTCATTCCAAGAAGTTTTTACACCAAACTTTGAAGCCATTTCACTGCTGATTTTATTAGTTTTTGGCTCATCTAACTGTGAAACATACTCAGTCTTACCTGTAATTCTAACCCATCCTTCATCAGGCTCTGTTCTTTTACTTAAAATATTTATTAATGTAGTTTTTCCGGCACCGTTTATACCTACCACACCTATCCTATCTTCCGAATAAATATTTAATTTATCTATATCTAAAATTAATCTGTCCCCATAAAATTTCTTTATTTTATTACATTCAATTATAAGCATAAAAAATCCTCCCTTTCATCTATGGAGGATAGCATTTTTACTTTTCCATACTAATATCAATAAATGCAAGATAAATCCTGCATTATATAATAAAGTAACTGCAGCTATTAAAATACTATCCACCCGTAATGCAATAAAACACACAATAAATAAACCTTTAGTTTATGTTTGTAGTTTTTATTATTTTTCAAGCGGATTATTTCATTCTGCAATACCTTATCCTTTCTTATTATTTCTATGATTATTATAAAGATTTATAATTGCATTGTCAACAGAAATTCCGTGGTATAGCGGAGAGTTCTTACTTAGATATTATTTCAAAGGTTATATTATTTAAGCCTTTAAAAGGAAGTCTATTATATTTAAAACCTTAATTCCATCGTAGGATTTAATAAAACTTTTATCCATTGAAAGAACAATTTTCTCATAATTATCGTTGATTAATTTCAATGGACGAAGTTCTCTTTCACGAACTTCTTCACCCATCATAGTTTCTGTAACTTGGATATATATTTTATCATCCGGCCTTTCTGCTATAAAATCTACTTCTGTTTCACCTACTTTTCCTATGTAAACACGATAATCACGTCGAATAAGCTCCAAGAAAACTATGTTTTCAAGAATATGTCCGCGGTCTGCATCCCTATAACCAAGCAGCATATTCCGAAATCCCAAATCAATAATATAGTTTTTACCCAATGTTTTTAATAGTTGTTTGCCTTTAACATCATACCTTCCAACAGAATAAAATATAAAAGCATTTTTTAACATATTAATATATTTATCAACTGTTTTTCCGGCTACATTGCTGTCCGAATTTTTTCTTCTCTTATCTATTTCCCCCTCTGAAGATAAGATGTTTCCAATGCTGTTAGGTGAAGTAATATTTCCTATATTGTCTGCAAGAAACATTACTAATTTATTTAAAAGAGCTTGATCAGCTACCTTGTTCCTTTCTAATACATCTCGAAGTATAACAGTAGAATAAATGCCTTCCAATGCTTCATTTATCCTTGCTATATTAAAATCAAACTGACAAAGTATAGGCATTCCTCCTATCTGCAAATACATTTGAAATTTCTCATCCATCGTTATGTCAGCTGCAAATTCATAAAAGGTTAAAAACTCTTTAAAAGACAAAGGTAACAAACGGATTTCTACATACCTGCCGGATAAAAGGGTAGAAAATTCTGTGGATAATAAATATGCATTGGAGCCTGTTATGTAAATATCTACATTATAATCCAAACGAAAAGACTCGATTGCCTTTTCCCAATGCTTAACAGTCTGAAGTTCATCAAAAATAAGATAATTCTTTTCCCCTTCAACAATATTATTGCTGACAAAATCATAGAATGTATCATAATTTAGTATATTTCGGTATCTCAGTGATTCCATGTTCATGTGCAGAATATTCTCCTTCGGTATATTTTGTTCAAGAAGATAATCCTCAAACAAATCTAATAATGTGGATTTCCCGCAACGACGAATACCTGTTATAATTTTTACCAAATCTTTATCCTTAAATTCTATTAACTTCTGTAAATATTCCGGTCTATTGATTCGTTTATTCATATAACTCCCCCCTAAATAATTACTTGTATTATAACCCTAAATCTATAAATAATCAATAGTTTTTGACCTGTAAATCAATAATCCTAAAATTATGGCCACTTTCGTACATTCAATTCGACAATATATGCAAATGAAGAAAATAAAAATATTTGTTTTATTTAACCATGGCAATAGCTCCAGCTGCTATAACAATAAAAAAATAATTTTTCTTATTTTTTCTCCTCCAAAGAACCGTCCCCCACTGGACTTACTTGTCAATTATGCTATCTATATTTTTTAAAACAATGGAAATTGTTCCGCTTGGATTAGTTATAAATTCAACCTTTAGCCTCGACATCATCCGCTGAGAGCCACCCTTTTTTCCCCACTGACTTTTCTCCTTCTTCTATGTCAGCCAACAATCTAATCGTTATGTTATATGCTGTTAATGAATTATTACAGGCTACAAATTTTACACCTTTTATGTAAGCTTTCCTTAAAATTAATACCAGCATTCAAATCTTGAGTTGTATCATAAACTTAATAGCTTCACGTCCTTTATAACGAGGCAGTGGGACAGTTTTGATACGTCCCCACTGTCCCATTATGCTTTGACTTTGTCCTTCATGAATATTTTAATTATAGACGCAGCGCCTAATGACATACAGGCTCCTAATATGAATGGAATCTTTGCGCCAAATAAGTTCCATAAAAATCCCGCTATAGCGCTGGCAGGCAAAAGTGCAATTCCTACAATAGTTGCATGCAGCCCAAGCATAGTTCCTTTTATCTCCTTAGGTGAAATTTCTGCTATAAATGCTCTTTCAACACCTGAAGTCATGGCTGTATACAAACCGTATAATACAAATGCAAAAACCATAATAATTTTGTTATAAGCGAATCCGAAAATAAAATATACAACCGAAAATATGATGTAACCGGATACTAAGATACTTTTTCTTCCTACTTTATCTGATAATTTCCCCAATGGTACAGACAATATTGAAGCAGTAATATTATAAATAAAGTATAAAAAAATAACTGTTGTATCATCAAATCCTACGCTCTTTGCTCTTAACAACAAGAATGTATTGGATGAATTCCCCAATGTAAACAGAAACGCTACCAATAAATACAACTTCAACTGATTATCAAGCTTTTTAATATCATTCCAAAATGGCTCTCTTTCTTTAACAATTCTTTTTTCGGATTTTTCTTTAATAAAGAAAAACATCATTAAACCTAAAACAGCAGGAATTATAGATAATAAAAAGAAATATTTATAATTAAATGCGCTGCTGTAGTTTTTTAATATATAGTAAGCAACAAAAATTCCAATGGCAGAACCAGCCATATCTAATGCTTTATGGATGCCAAAAGCCTTTCCCATATGATTTTTATCTGCACTTTCGCTTACCATTACATCCCTTGGAGACGTACGTATTCCTTTGCCGATTCTGTCAATTACCCTGGCGCCCAAAATACCTCCCCAAGATCCTGCAAATATTAATGCGATTTTATATAATAAACCTGCAGCATAACCTGCAAATGCAATTTGTTTTTTATTCTTATATTTATCGGTAATATAACCGCTGAATACCTTTAAAAGGCTGGCTACACTTTCCGCAATTCCCTCTATTATGCCGACAATTGCAGGAGTCACACTAAAGACAGATGTTAAATACAATGGAATGATGGGATACACCATCTCAGCACTGATATCCGAAAAGAAACTAACTAATCCTAATGCAATAATATTTCCCATGTTAATCCTCCGTTACAATTATATTAAATTAATCTATGTCATGGTTATAACCCGAAAAGTCCGTTTTCGTAAATATTCAAAACTTGACAATAACCCCGTCCGAGACCACTCAAAAAGTGGCTCTTTTTCTCCAATATGTCCGCCGCTGATTCATATTTGGGAAATCCACCGTAACTCACTATATATCACCACCTAATGCAAATATCTTCATAAGTTTCTCATTATTGTACTCTGTTATCCACTGTTCTCCCCCTGAAGCTAATAAAGCTTTTGATAATTTCTGTTTTTCTTCAATGATAGTATCTATCTTTTCTTCAATTGTTCCTTTTGTTATAAATTTATGCACCATTACATTCTTGGTCTGTCCTATACGAAAAGCACGGTCTGTTGCTTGATTCTCAACTGCAGGATTTTCTCTCCCTCTTCTCTATAAACATTTAGCGCATAACAAAGGATCATTGCTTTAATACATCTTAAAAATCTAATAACTCTGCACGATATTTCATTTATCAAGGTAGCTCCTGTTGTCGATATTAGGAGTAAGCTGGTCGAAGTACAACATAGCATCAAAACATGTTTCTACATTAGTATTTATTGTAAAACGGGCAGGAATAAAAGTATTTATATTATTAAAGTAAGAGCCAATTAACGTTAGGTCCCATGTGGCTATGCCTGCTTGTTTCAGATATTCCGATGTGCAAAACTTGATACTTGGTGACTCCGCACCTATAGCATCTATTAATGAGCCCTTACGCTCAATTGAAAACAATTTTCTCTTATCGTTGGGGAGATTGCTATCAGCTAAAAAAGAATTGTTTTTAGCTTCAGTTACTATAGTATAATAATCATCGCCAAGGTAATTTGATAAATGATGTCCCATAGTAACATACAGTATATCCTTATTTTCCGCGTTAATATACAACATATCCCTAAAATTCATTGTAAAATCATCTTCTATGATATGACCGCTATGTGTTAACAATATAATATTCTCATTATTATAATGCTTCAATTCATGTTCCATAACCCACAATACGTTTTCAGCCATCATTTTATCTCTGACGTTATCTTGTTCTCCACCCGCTACATATTCATAATTCATTTGTACGCAGTGTATCAGGTGCGAAATATAATCAAATTCACGTTCTTCTATAGTCTTGCTTTTTAACAATTCATCCATTATACTTTCTATATTTTCAATAATCATTTGCTTTTCAAATTCCTCATCTGTTTCAGAACGCAATTTATCTATATTTGTATCCGAGTATCCCTTTTCATTAAGAAAGTTTTTAATTACTTCTACTGTTTGATATATGGATTGAATATCAATACCGTATAAATTAACATCTTCGGATTTAACCCAAGATAATAATCGGTTCATTTCACTGTTGTTATATACGTTGTAAAATCCAAGAGGCCTTTCTTGCTCATCATCATAATAGGAGTGAATTTGATTTATTCTTGCACCATCTCCCGTTAATTCTTCTAAAACGAATGCAACGCTACCTCTTTCTTCTTTCATTTTTTGAAGCATTTCAATTGTAATATCATATGGTTCCGCATTGCCGTGTGTAGCAGTACCTATTGCTATGACACGCGCATCAGGCATACTGAAATTATCCGGCAAAGCTAATTGACGATATTCATAATCCGTAGAAGCCAAATTTAAATTTAATACAATGAAAAACAATATTATGATAAGTATTACTGTAGCTAAAAGAATAACCAGAATTGATTTTTCACGGGTTTTTTTCATTGTTTATTACTCCTTTCACTACTTTGTAAGAGAGTAATGCTATTTTTTTAATTTCACATATTTTCATCGATTAACAATAATTTAATATTGTCAAAATAATAATACCTCCATATCCATAATTATTGTTCAACCATAGGGAAACTCCAATTTTCTTTATTTTTATCATAGAATCCAGAATATAACTCTTCTCCATCCTTTGAAATAATAAAATCGGTTGGTCCATGGAAAACATTGTTTATTTCTATAATATCCTCCGAATCTTGTGCGGTATAAATTACTAAAGGGTTCTTATAGTTCTGAGGATTTGGCATTGCACTAATCATTATCATGCCGGTATCCCCATAGACTTTGTCAGCAGTTATCTTATCTTCCTCAACTTTGAAGGGAAAGCTATCTTTATGTTCCTGTAGCCATGTATTGCCTTCAAAGGTACCATATGCAATTATTGTATAATCACCAAGATCCCGATTTAAAGCTTCTGTATCCTTAATCATTTCAGCATTAGGAAAAAATTTATCTTTTATTTTTTCCACATAAAAATAAATTTCATCTTGAATTTCTGCATTTTTCTCATTTGTTGGCATAATGATTGCGATATCAATTGAATCAAGATTATTGAAAGAAGCGTTAATTGGACCTAAAAAATCAATTTTAAAGAATTCTTCACCTAATTCCTGCTCAGAGAGTTCTTTAAAAACATTTATAAGCTCAGGATAATAGCTTTCAAATGTAGGATATTTACCCCGGTTTTCTTCATACTTTGCAAAGCTATCACACAATGCAGGAACATAATAAAAACCATTTGCTCTTTCTTTTGCTATTGTTGAGTCATATGCAGACTGTCCCTGATTTAAATATATTAATCTTGCTGTAATTGCTCGTACTATATGTTCATTTACGCAAGTTTGCCAATTAGTGTAAGCCTGAGATTCCATTTGGTTTTCTATCTTGGAATACAAATCACCATACATACTAATCTCATCAATAAACTTTTCAGTTGTAGGATTAACAAAGGAATGACTGAATTCATGCCATACTATATAAAGAATTGCCTCACTTGAGTAATCCGGTATTACGACGCTTTCATCGTTATTAATTATGCCATCGGGACCTATTATACCGTAGACATCGTACAATCCATTATCTGCCTCTACTTTTGGACCATACCCTCCGGCATGAAGAAGTGGTGATAAGATTAAATTATAGGAGTTGACTTCCATTCCGTAATAACTATCTAAAGAATCGATTAATTCCATATCCTTAATCTTGCCGTATACATTATCAATCATTGCTTGATAAAATGGAATATTTTGTTCGTAAAATTTATTAAAATCTGATTCATAACTAAAATCTTTTAATTCATTAATAAAACTTGAAAGTTTTTTCTCTCCGGATGCCCTTGCAATTAAATCGTCAGGTATTTTTGTGTTTTCATCTACAGTCAGGTTGTTTGAAAGATACAACATAACATTAGGAGGTGCATCATAACTAAACCCCCTGATTCTTAATTTATTAAAGGTTTTTACAACCTTATGATTTTTATATGTATTAAAGTATTCATTCATTTCCTCTTTATAATCAAAATCAAGTCTTGATAAAACATCATATTCAGCTTGCTGTTGAACTGCAGTAAGTAATTCAATTTTAGGATCTACAGTAATATTAAGCGTTCCCAAGCTTTCTTTCACTCCTTCAATTAAATTGATATTACTATGTAATTCGGATTTTTTAAAAACGTCATTTTGCTTGTTAGAGTAAATAAAAATAGCAAAAATAAATAATAATAAAAGAGAAAATAAAAATATTTTTCTTTTCATAAAATAGTTCCTTTCGATTTTAAATTTGTGTAACATATATGCTTTACTTTCACGTTTATACTTGGTTTCATTCAAACCCATCCTTCTTAAAAAATTCCTTACCGTCCCACTTAAATACATCTTCGAAATTCTCACCTTTTGAATTGTCATAATATTCTATTTTAAATGTAACTTCATCTATCTTTGCAGGTTTTGTTGAATATTTCTTCTTCAGGATTTTCGTTATTATTATTAATTTTTTCTATTTCTGTGTTTTCGGAACCTTTTATACCGTTTAATTTTTCTTCCGTCTCAACTGAACAAGAACTTAATAATATCATTGAAAATATTAAAAATAACAACACTTTAATTTTCATTCTTTTCTCCATATATATACTTACTCCAAAGTTCATTGCCTTTGCCATCCCCAGGTTTTACCACCATGCAGGGAATTCTGAAAACGCCCAGAAATCACCGCTTTTTTCAGTAACAAATGTGAATTCTTCATATCCTTCCAATTCATAGTTATAATCTAATTTTTCAACTGAAACAGTATACTCGATTTTATTTCCACTTATAATATTCTTATTTACTTCCGCTATTTTGCCATAACTATGATTAGTACCTCTGGCCATACCATAGGCACACAATTTGCCGTCCACGTCAAAGTATCTGCCGGATTTTAGCATGCCCTCAACCTTTTCATCAGAAAATATTGTTTTTAAATAGTTCTCCAAGTCTTCTAAAGTTTCGATACCTTCATAATCCACTTCGAAACATATTCCTGATTCGGTATCAATTCCAACAATAGGTAATCCCGGTGTTCCTTTCAAAGGCATAGTTCCAACATAAAACCAGCCCCATGCTTCGCTCGCTTTATCAAATAAAGAATAAAATTCAGTTTCATTTAGTATTCTATACATAATAATATAGGTTTGTTCTCTTGTTATATTTGATTTAGGAGAAAACATATCATTGCCGACACCTTGCATGAATTTGTTTTTAAGAACAAAGTTCACCGCATCCATCGACCATTCTGATACTTCTTTTTTGTCATTTAATTTTACTTCATCTGCATCAGTATTCAATCCTAAATAGTTCGCCAAATTAGTAAGCATAACAGCTGCTTCTTCTCTTGTAATTTCGCTGTCACCGTCAAATATACCGTTGCCTCTTCCTTTAACTATACCTAAGTGGAGGCAGATAGCTATATCTTCATTAATTCCATCAACAAAGGCCTGATAGGTCACATCTATATTCTTATCCTTAATAATTTCTTCCCTCGAAGTGTCATAATATTCTTCCAAAAATTCTACTATTATACTGCAGAATTCGTATCTTTTTATATTAAATGTAAATGCTGCCTGATATTCAAATGGAACTAAATTACTTTCTATGGCTTTGCTAACTTCATCTACTGCCCATGATGATGGTCCTTTTGTTTGCTTGAAATAATCAAAATGCGTATTAAATCTTTCAGTATTGTATTTTGCTGCTAATAACTCCTCACCATTAATATTTATAATTGAAATACCGTTATAAGACTGCCATGTTAACTTCTGACCAGCTAAATTATAAATAGCATAGCTGCTGGTGCCTCCTGCATAATATTTATCATTAATATATTTTATATCTGGAACATGTATATCAGAATTATTAAGAATCATTTCTCCTGTTTTTTTATCAACAAAATCAGCATACCATCCATTATTCACAATCATATATTTATCTGTAGCATGATAATCTATATATTCATATATTGGAGGAATTATTTCTTTGCCCTTTAGTGTATAAACAGCATGTTTATGTTCATCATTTTCATTATCTATAACTGCTGTAATATATCCGTCTTTTACTTCTAAAATGTTATAATATTCAACAGGTAATATTACCTTTCCTCCCCTATTTATAAAACCTGCTAAATCATCCTTGTAAACTGCAAATCCATCCTCATAATACATAATGCCATCATATATAAAGGGCACAACTTCTTTGTTGCTTATGTCAATTACTCCTGTCTTCTGATCTAATGAGGCTTTTGCCATATCATTGGGATAATATTCAATATTATCATATTTTAAGGGAACTACTATTTCTGCATCAGTAATATCTACCAAACCAAATTTGTTGTTTTTGGAAATTTTAAAATAGTCATTTGCTTTATATGTATAAGATATTTCATCATATTCAAATGATAATACCACTTCATTATTTATATTGATTACTCCATATTTTCCATCTTCATTAACAGCAATTATGAAGTTATCGTTTATGTAATCAAGATTATCATATTCAAATGGTATTATTTCTTCCTGTTTAATGTTGATTAATCCATATTTATCATTTTTGGCTGCTGCTATCCTGTCATCACTTATATAATTTAACGTATCATAAACAGCCGGGATAACCACTGTTTTGTTGTATTTATGGTATAAGCCTGTCTCATAACCATCACCCTTTATATTCCTTAAGATAAAATAATTTTCTCCCTTTGTAGGATCAACATATGTATATCCATCCAGAAAGCATTCCATACCATTTTTATCAACATATATAAATCGAGTAGAGTAATCAATGTCATAACTTTCATTGCCAATTACGAAACGATAATAATCATCATCGAAATTAAGGTTTTTGCCTTCTATACCGGCAAAGGCTAAATAATTGCCTTTAAGATTTATTAAACTTCCATCAGGTTTTAAAATATACCAGCTTCCGTCTTTGATACTCTGTACAACTTTGTCCTCCCCAAAGCCCTCATAGTAATAATAATTTAATTCAACCTTTTGAATATCGTCATTAAATTCCACTCCATTTACAATATTGTATAGTGAAAATATGAAAATTAAAACGGTTACGACTATTAATGTTTTATAAAAATAATTTCTTTTTACCATTGACCTTCTCCTCCTTTTAAAGCACTGCTTAGGTCTCCTATACATATTGTATTGGTGCTTTTATTGAAATAATATACTTTGTTTCCTTCAACTGTTAGTGCATATGAATCATCTGAAGATCTAAATACCTTTTTACCGGTATTATCGTAAATAATAATTCTATCCGGTAACTCATTATTTCCCGAGAGTGTACAAGCAACATATTCCTTGTTAGACCCTGTCAGCTTCAATTCTTGTACGCCATGTCCTAAAGGCACATAATTTGAATTATATAATCCATGATCCTTTCCACTCTCAAAATATATATGGCCTCCAAGGACTTCAAAATTCTCAATAAAATTATTGCCTCTCTCAAGCTTTGTCTCTATTGGATATTCCTTCTCTTCCAATATTTTGTACTTGAAGAGTTCGACATATGTATTGTGATAATAAATATAATCCCCTTCAGCTTTAAACCCTGTAACTTCTTGGTCGCTTATTCTTATCGTTTCATTGGTCTTAATATTCACCCGATACAAGCCGGTTGTAGGTTTGATGCCGCCATTTTCAAAAAAATCATCAGCCGCTCTTTTATCAAATGCCATAATATATAAATAATCGCCTATAAGATAGCAGTCCCTCGACCCTGCTCCGCCTTGGCTGTCGGTATTTTCATTTATACTCCAGTTCCAACCATAAAGGTAATTGGGATTTCCTATTTGTTTATGTCCGGGATAGGTTGAATCGGCAAAGTCAGGGTCTGCGGTTTTCAAATATAAATTTCCCGGAGCCGGTGTATGTCCTGCCCACCATAGGAACTCTTTGTCTCCAAAGGATTTCTGTATGTTTCTTGTATCATTAATTAACGTTGCCTTATCGCCATCAAAGCGAATCAAATATTCAGTGCCCATAGTCGCCCCACCATTATGATATGTAAGGTAGCACTTACCATCTTCAGCATATAACCGAGGCAAGACATATGATTTACCATCACTTAGGCTGCTAAAGGGAAGTTGATATACAACCTTGCTTGTTGGAGGTTCAATTATGCCATTATTGGAATCTGCATTATTTGAAGGACGAATTTCCGATTGCGTAATTCGTCCATTTGTGCCTGCATAATATACATATCCATCTGCTATTGCCATCACTTCCATATCCTTTGCCCTATCATTTGGGAGTTCACTCTGTAGCAAATGGATGTTATGGGAATTGATAGCCAGTCCTTTATTTGAATCAAAGCTGTAATCCCAGCCAAACTCATCAACAGCAAACTGCCAGGTAATTGGAAAATATGTAATGTCACGGAATATCAAAATCGGATACTTTTCCTTACTGTTGTCGATTAGCTTGCCATTTATCTTTATGGGGAATGTGGGGATCGTTGCTTTATAGCTGCTTCCATTTTTAACCTCGGTTCTGTAGGGACTATAAGCAGCCGTTATATCTGATGCTTCTATCGATAACCCTTCTTGATTTCCCTTCCATTTGGTTTCCAATCCCAAAAACCTACAATCACTATATGTCATAGGGAAATAGGTAATATCCTTATATATTATTAAGGGATATTTACTGTAACGATTATCCACATTCGTATTATTAAGAACAACTTTAAACGTCGGTAGCGTCACTGCGACAGTGGTTAATCTATTAGCTGCATAAGCAGGGGACACACTTGCCATGATAAATATAAAGATTATCATTATTATACTAAAAACTCTTTTATTCATTCCCTCATCTCCTCTCAATTTAACCTTATTCAGTAATAACTTAATATAGATACTATCATAAAACGTTTCATACAGTCCTTAAGGTACCCTCATGTTTATTCTTTATTTCTTTTCCTTGTTTTTAACAACAACAAAAATAGCAATAATAATAATTAAAAATACAAAACCAATTACTATAGGTGTGAAATAACCGAAAGTTCTGTTTAAATATCCTTCAATTCTGTCTAATAATGTAATTTTTTCCTTTGAATGAAGTGTAAAGAAAAAGTCTTCCTCCGGTAATTCTTCTGAATAAGCGGTATAAACATTATTATCCTCTTTATTTAATTCAATGCTGCTGTTTACAATATAAGGAGCTTCTTCCGGAGTTATGATTTTTATATTTAAATTTTTAAATCCCTTCCAATTGCTTGCCGGATTTAAAATATAATCATATGTAAATTGAGGTTCTACAGTTTCTCGCCTATCCATTGTTCCTTTCGTTTTATAGCTGACACTTATTTCCTTTTTGGAATTCTGAGGAAAATCCACAGAATATACTAAGGTAATGATACGTGCCGCCCAAGTGTGAGACATAATATCATTTTTCGTACAAACCCCTAAATTCTTATCTAAATATTTATCCAAAGATTCTGCATAAAGATTATACAGCTGGATTTCTGATAATCGTCCCGTTATCATCTTCTCATGGTCTTCGGCATATTTATTCAAATAATAACCCGCATAATTTTTCAAGAATGTTTCTACATCTATTTCTTCTGTTATTATTTCATATTCAAATTTATCGGTTTCTTCCTCAAGATTTCCACTTGTGTAGCCTTTAATATCAAAATTAATATCTTCACCTAATACGCAGATTTCCATTGTCTCTTCTTCCCTGACACCGGAGGCAATTCTGATATTATTATCATTTCGTTCGAGGCGGTTGAAGCCATTTAAAATAATTTTAGTTTTTTCATGATTAAAATCAAAACTTACGGCAAAGTTTATTCTGTCATCAGTAGAAGATACGTTAAATTTATAAAGTTTAACTAATTCATTTTCTTTAAAGCTGTTAGCGGTATACTTTTTATCAGTAATAGATTTTATAATTTTCTTAATATTAAAGTCAGTATTTTCGGGGGCCTGAAAAGGATTTCCAGAATCTTTTATAACATCTCCTAAATAGATATCATAGGAGATAATTTCATCATCTGCAGTGATAATAATATCATCCGGCGAAAACTCGCTGAATCTTTCAATGAAAGGAAATGCCATTTGTACTGAAACATCTTCATTTGAAGAATTTTGCATTTCATAGGTTGCACTGACTTTACCCCTTGGAGAATAAGTATTGTCGTCTTCTTCTGTAAAATCAAACAGTAAATTTTCCTTTAACACTTCAATTGGAGTGTTCTCATCTACCGAAAATATTCCTATTGAAGGATAGTCCGGTATATAAATAGGTGCTGAATTAGCATATGCAATTATGTTAAACAAAAAAATGCAAATAAGCACTACAATTAATACAATAAATTTAGTGCGATAGATTTTTTTCATAGCTTTTCCTGCCTTTTTATAATTAATTCTTTCCTTTATTCATAACTAGCTGTCACCTATTTAGACGAATTAAAATAAGAAATGTTCCCCACATGGTAGCTCAGCCGATACCCCCTATATCTTCTTTAAAATTCAAATTCCTTAAAAATATATTTAGGATCCTTTAGTTTCTCATCAAGATAAAATTCCTTAATAAATCGATATCTTCCTGTTGAAATATTTTCCCATGCTTCTGTTGGATAAGAAGTTTTATCTTCTGAATGAGGAGATAAATAATTAAGTATATCTGTGAAACCTACCTTTTCGGATAAAGATATTTCATACCACTTCCCATTTTTTTGTTTTTCAAGTGTGATGTATTCTCCATAATAGATGGTTTCATCCGTTTCATTTATTAAAGTGAAAGCTAATCTTTTATCTGCTAAAGATACTTCACTCATAAATATCCCTGGAACTGTATTGAATTCATCAATATTTACATTAAAAATATCTTCTAATTCAGCTACATTTGATTTGCGGAAAATTCCAAACATCCTTTTTAATGATATTTCTTCAAGCTCATCATTAATTTTATCAATGTACACTTTAAGGCTGTCTCGCACATATATTAAATATACTAATTCTTTTTTACTAATGCCGTCATCATTCATATCAGCTATTTTACCAATATAATACCTTACAGAACTAAGGCGAGGAGATAAGGATAAGTACCATTCATAAGTATGCATTTGATTAAAATATTTCTTAATAAGTAAATTGTTTTTAATTTCAAATTCATATGTACTTTGATTCTCATATTGTTTGTCATATGTATCCAAAAAGTCATCAAGCTCAGAATAAATATTTCTTAAAGTGATCCAATCATAGGTATCTGTGATTTCGTTATATTCAAATTTATAGCAGCTATAACATAATGCAAGTAGTAATATTGCAACACTAATTATAATAATAATCTTACTCTTTTTCATAAAGCCCCCTCTTAAGACTCGCTGAATGCTCATATATATTTGCAATGTCTAATTTTGGTCTCTCAGTTCCCGGATAAACAGGCATACCCTTACAAGTCGCATGCGCTAAATCTATTACCTTCATAGCTGCCTCACTTTCTATCCTTTATTTTATACTAAATAATATATTTATTAAAGACATTTCTCTTAAGGTGCTGTGTAGTTCTAATAATTACCGTAATTATCATAAAACTTATATTATAACCTAAATCTATAAACAATCAATAGTTTTTGACCTGTAATTCAATAATCCTAAAATCATAGCCACTTTCGTACATTCAATTCGACAACTTGATCTTGCAAAAGTGAAGCTTGTATCCTTTACCGAAGGTCTTTGTGTGCAGTGTATGCATAAAAACAGCTTTTACCACCAGGCGGGGAATTTGGAAAATACCCAGAAGTCACCGCTTCTTTCGGTAACAAATGTGAATTCTTCATAACCTTCCAATTCATAATTATAATCTAATTTTTCAATAGAAACAGTATACTCGATTTGATTTTCACTTATAATATTCTTATTTACTTCCGCTATTTTTCCATAACTATGATTAGTACCTCTTGCCATATCATAGGCGCACAGTTTACCGTCAACATCAAAGTATCTGCCGGATTTTAGATAACCCTCAACATTTTCATCTGAAAATATTGTTTTTAAATAGTTCTCCAAATCTTCTAAAGTTTCGATACCTTCATAATCCACTTCAAAGCATGTTCCGGATTCAGTCTCAATTCCAACAATAGGCAATCCCGGTGTTCCTTTCAGAGGCATAGTCCAAACATAAAACCAGCCCCATGCCTCACTTGCCTTATTAAATAAAGAATAAAATTCAGTTTCATTAAGTATTCTATACATAATAATATAGGTTTGTTCTCTTGTTATATTTGATTTAGGAGAAAACATATCATTGCCGACACCTTGCATGAATTTGTTTTTAAGAACAAAGTTCACCGCATCCATCGACCATTCTGATACTTCTTTTTTGTCATTTAATTTTACTTCATCTGCATCAGTATTCAATCCTAAATAGTTCGCCAAATTAGTAAGCATAACAGCTGCTTCTTCTCTTGTAATTTCGCTGTCACCGTCAAATATACCGTTGCCTCTTCCTTTAACTATACCTAAGTGGAGGCAGATAGCTATATCTTCATTAATTCCATCAACAAAGGCCTGATAGGTCACATCTATATTCTTATCCTTAATAATTTCTTCCCTTGAAGTGTCATAATATTCCTCCAAAAATTCTACTATTATACTGCAGAATTCGTATCTTTTTATATTAAATATAAATGCTACCTGGTATTCAAATGGAACTAAATTACTTTCTATAGCCTTGCTAACTTCATCCACTGCCCAGGATGATGGTCCCTGTATTTGTTTAAAATAATCAATTTCCCTGTCAAATTTGCTGTTTGTATGCCTAAGGGCTGCTAAAAGCCCCTCTCCATCCATATCAATAAGTGAAATATCGGTATAATATTGGGGTGTCAACAGCTGACCGGCAAAATTAACTATGCCAAAGTAGCTGCTGTTTCCTCCTGCAAAATATTTATCATTTATATACCTTATATCTGAATAATAACTATTTTCCAATACTTCCTCACCTGTTAACTTATCCACTAAATTAGCCGACCATCCGTTTTTTACAATCATATATTTTTCTGATGCACCATAATCTACATAATCATAAATCGGGGAGACTATTTCGTCACCTTCCATATTATAAACTGCATATTTGTGGTCCTTATCTTCAATATAAACTATGGCAGTAACAGCTCCATCCTTTACTTCCATTATGTCTACAGCTTCTGCAGGTAAAATTTCATTTCCTTTGCTATCTAATAAGCCTGCTAAACCATCTTTGTAAATCTCAAAACAATTTCCTCTTAACTCTATCACATCATAAATAAATGGAACGACCTCTTTATTGTCCATGTCAACTATTCCGGTTTTCCCATCTTTTCCGGCTACAATCAGTTCCTTTCCTATGTAAATCTCATCAATATAATATAAACTGTCATATTCAATAGGTATTAATAACTCAGAATTATCACCGTTTATTAATCCAATCTTATTATCTTTTATTATCCTGCAATAATTGTTTGTATCAGATGCCTTACTTATCACATGATATTCAAAAAAAAGCAAATTCTCATTTTTTATATTAATTAAGCCGTATTTAAAATCATTACCCAATGCTATTATAAAGTCGTCATTTATATATTCCAAATAATTATATTCGAATGGAAGAATTGTTTTTTGATTAATATCTATTATCCCTTCCTTTTCTCCATTTCTTACAATTATCCTGTCATCATTCAAATATAATAAACTATCATATACTACAGGTATAAGAACCTTATTATTGTATCTGTCATACAGTCCAAATTTATAATTTGTATCACTGTCAACATTCATCAACAGCCAATATTTATTGCTGCTTGTAGGGTCAGCAAATGAATACCCCTCTACAAAACACTCTACACCGTTTTTATCAACAAAAGCAAATCTTGTTGATTGGTTATCAAGGGCAACTACAAACCTATAATAATTATCATCTAATTTATAATACTCGCCTTTTTCAATTCCGGCATAATCCAAATATTTGCCTTTTAATTCAATTTTGCTGCCGTCTGATTTTAATAAATGCCAGCTTCCATCGCTTTTGCTCCGTAGTATTTTGTCATTTTCAATTCCATCAAAATAACTGTAATTAAGCATGATTTTTTGAATGTCATAATTAAATTCCACTCCATAAATAATATTGCATAATGAAAATAAGAAAATAGTAACTGTTATTGTAATTAACGTTTTATAAAAATAATTTCTTTTTACCATGAACTTCTCCTCCAAATGTTTTTATAAAATTGTTATGAACCTTCCTATAATTCAAATTATTTATAGATATATTTAGGCTCCCTTAGTTTTTCATCAAGATAAAATTCCTTAATAAATCGATGTAAATGATGCAAAGCTCCCTTATTAATGCTGCCTTATAATGCTTCTGAAGGGCTCGTTCTGTCGCAAATCGTCCAGGCACCGCTCTCCGGATCGCGAGTCAGGAAGACATATCCTTCAAGAAGCCCGTCATTCATAAATGTCTTGTTATGATCAAGTTCACATTCATATATCACCTTGACAACAATGAAATGTTGGTCAAGATACTCGTCCGTCCAGCCGCGGGTTTCAGCAAGTTCACTGCCTTTGTATCCTTTAATGTGACGCTGTGTTTCCGCATCGTCCACTTCCGCTTTGAGCACATTCATACTTATAGTATAGTCCTCTTTAAGCCACGACATATAGCCTGCACGGACCACCTCCACGGAATTGGTGATGTCATAATTATAGCCGTCTGTATTACCTTTTGTCTCTGTTTGGGAAGTTGTTGATGATTCGATTTTAGCAGGGTCAGGAATATTGTACTTATTGGAATGTCTCATGATCCATTGATCCGGGGGATTAAGAACAACTTCTTCTTTATAACAATGATTTTGTTCATCCCAGTAATATACCGTTAATTTGAAATTAACACCCGTTGTTATTGCTACATATATCTTTCTTTGCAAATCTGTGCTTTCGGGGCTCTCAATTTTATCTTTGTTAGAGCTTGCTATCCAAAATTGCAGCTCACCATGCTGCACATAGTCATCAAAAAGAGGGAAGACTTCTTCTCCTTTCTTTACAAGCAAAACCCATTGGTGGCCTGTATCCCATCCCATCTGGCCATCACGGGCGATTTGTGCAGAGGTATACAATTCAATGCTTTCCTTATCACCATCACTATCTGTATCGTCATAAGTTCTTTCAAGCAATGTCAAACCATCAGTCGAGAAGTTTTTCGTTGATTGAACTGGCTTGAAACTTTCCTTTGGGCTACATCCTGTTATTAAAAATGTTATACTAAACACTCCTAAAAGTATAAACAGAATGGAATATTTTCTGTTCATGATTTTATAATTCACCTACTTTTAATATTTTTCGTTTAAGGTCTAATAACTAAATTTTTATGTTCATACCTCTGTTACGAAATTTCGGAAGGGCTCGTTCTGGTCCAAATCGTCCAGACACCGCTCTCCGGATCGCGAGTCAGAAAGACATAACTCTCAAGAAGTCCGTCATTCATAAATGTCTTGTTATGATCAAGTTCACATTCATATATCACCTTGACAACAATGAAATGTTGATCAAGATATTCGTCCGTCCAGCCACGACTTTTGGCTAATTCACCACCTTTGTAATATTCAAACATACGCTGTGTTTCCGCATCGTCCACTTCCGCGTTTAGCACATTCATACTTATAGTATAGTCCTCTTTAAGCCACGACATATAGTCTGCACGGACCACCTCAACAGGGTCTGTGGCATCATAATCATAGTCGCCTGTATTCCCGTTTGTTTCTGTTTGGGAAGATGCTGCATACTCACTGAATTTTTGCAACTTGGATTCAAGACTATCCTCCTCCGCAAAAAGCTCCTTATATTCGTCTAACCATGAAAAACCTTCAAAAAATAAATCTGCAGATTGCAAACCAAAACTAAAATCGCCACCGTTACTGCTTATAAGAAGGTTGCTCTTTCCGAGTAATATATTAATTTCATCCGCAAATTCGATCATTTCGGTTACATCCAGTTCCTTTGTTCCGTTTATATCAAACTCAAGTTTATTGGTACGAATTACTTTTTCTTTATCGTCTTCTAAAGTAAAAAGAGTATATACATATGTGCAATATCCTTGAAACATCGCCGGGTTATATCCAAGAAGATACTGCTTATCATCCATTTCACAGAGGAACAGCTGATTCCAGCCTGCATGAGAAGTGGAAAACTGCTCACTCCATAATTCAACGTCAGATACGTCAATGATGCGTAACGTAACGAGTCTTTCTTCTATTTGTGATTTGTCGATATAGATAGATTCTTCTATACCATCCCAATTAACATCACTCCGGCTTATAAACTCCCCATAACTTTTTGATTTAATTGTAATACTGAAAAATACAGTTTCCTTTTCTCCATTCTCCCATATTATATCTGCAAAAAAACTATGAAACCCAGCTTTTTCAGGAACTTTTATTACATATGTTGCACTATCAATTGGGTATTCGGTTTGCAGCCCATCTTTTGCTATATACAGCAAATTAATTTCCTTTGGTTCATCATATAAAAACTGAAATTCAATATATTGTTGAGAAACATAATCTTCATCAAATACAAAACCTTGTAGTTTCCCTAACATGGATAACATTTCAAGTGTATCAATTTGTCCTGCTTCCCGTGTTGTTCCATATTCACAACCATGTGGAGCACCGTCATTTGCGGTCATGATATAAAATCTTTTTTTAGCGGATTCTTGTTCTGTTATCATTTCATCCTTTGTCAAATCATCAATAAGCCATTTTCCTTCTATCTTTTTTATATTCAATATAATAGAATAAGTGGCAGCCGCTACGCCTTGCTTCAATTCATCACTTGTCACTTCAATTATGTTTCCATTTACAACATACTCAGTATCTGATAATTTCTCAACTGATACAATATCTATACGTTCCGGCCATGGGCTGGAAAGCACTCTTCCGGGAGCATTTGTAGGATCTTTCTGCCATTTCATAAGTAATGTCAAAGAAACAAATTCACCATAATTTACTTTTAAACTATCATTAAAGACATCTTCCGGTGCCGAAAGAGAAACCGACTTTATCTTGCCTCCAAAGCTTTTAACCAAATTTTCTATTTCAATTTTTTCTTGTTTATTAGAAATTTCTATCGTTTCATTTGATTTAGGGTTGGTCACTAATCCTATAATAAATATTACAATAATTATCGAAACAAGAATCAAAACCCTCAATGCAGGCTTTTTGTAATTCATGACATTTTTAATCCTGCCTTCAGTGTTGTTTTCTCCAAATGCTATGGGACTTCCTCCTAAAATTCTCCTGCCTGTTGACATGGAAAGAAGTGAAGATGAATATTCCTTCTTTATAGAGCTTCCCATTTCTTTCACTACCTTTTCGTCACAGGACAGTTCCATATCTTGACCCATAAGGTAAAATGCAATCCATACAAGAGGATTAAACCAGTGTATGCAGGTAACTATAAAGAAAATAAGCTTTGCAATATGATCTAATCGTTTGATATGTGTTTGTTCATGCAATAGTACATAGGATTTTTCACTTTCCGAAAGCCGGTCAGGCAGATAAATCTTTGGATTAACTATACCAAAAACAAATGGTGTTTTATATCCATTAATAATGCAAACATTATCTTCTAAATGTTTCGCATTTTTTAAATTATTATATAGCTTTACAGTAGTAAAAACACTGTAAATGATAAGTATGGCTATTCCGATAAGCCAGACTGCTTCTCCTATTGCAAGCCATATTTGCATGGGGTTAGCACTTGCAGCGAGGGTAACCGGCGGCGGTAATACGTTGTTTACAACACCGTCAATTGCTGTTATACCGCTATTAATTTCAGGTTTTGGCGAATAGGCAATATCCGGTGGGATATTTACCTCCTTTGGAATTAAGCTGAATATACTGTCAAAGGAAAACGGACATATCAATCTGAACAGCACTGAAACCCATAAGGCATATGAATAAACCTTTGGAAATTTTTTCAGAAATAGCCTAATCACTATTACAAAAGCAATTACATAGCTTGCCTTTAGGCTCATATTTAAAACAGCAAGAAACAGTGCATCCATTTCCTACACCTCCTTGTGCTTATCAATCAGTCTTTTCAACTCTTCTGCCTGATGGTTGCTTAATTTTTTACCACTGATAAAAGCTGTTAAAAATTTCGGCAATGATCCTCCAAAAGTATCTTCAACAAAACGTATGCTTTGATTGGCATAGTATTCATCCTTTGTGATTACAGATGAAACCACAGCATTTTCATTTTGAAAAATGCCCTTTTCACATAACTTTTTCAGTACTGTATATGTTGTGGATTTTTTCCAATTCATTTCTTTTTCACTTAGCTTCACAATGTCGCCGGAGCCAATCGGCTCGTTCTTCCAGATTAATTCTGCAAATTTTTCTTCTGCTTCTGCAAGTTTATAATACTTCATGATAAGCCTCCTTGGTCTATTCAAAATAGACCTTATATTATAAGTCTATCCCCAATAAACCAAATTGTCAATAGTTATTTTCAAAAAATTCAAAACCATCAACCTTCGTAATAGTATTTTTGTCAAATCTTCAATTCTATGGTTCGATGGTATATTTTAATCTGTTGTCACTGTCCGGGTCATTATATTCAAATGTGTATATATCAATCCATTTTGGATTAAATTCCTTTGCAATTGAAGTGTCTATATGTATTTTTTCTTCGGAATAAATATTATATAAATATAAGTTAACTTCTGTTTTGCTTTCTTTAAAATCATTATATGTATCAATATCAAAAAACACGGGAAAGTCACTGTAGCATATCCAGCCATTTTTCATATTTATATCAAATTCACGAGAATTTGCTTTATTTTCTATTACTTCATACATAAGGGGTTCTGCATTTAAAATAAGTATCTCCGGCTTCTCTGCCATTATAGTAAACAGAGCCCAAAATTCATCTCCATTCCAACCATAAGGTATTAAATCCGTATCCATTGCAGAAGCAATTACTTCATCAAATATTGTTATGTCGTTTCTATCTAATATAATTAAATTCCTAACACCTTCATTTCTATTTATATAGTATGGATTTTCAATAATGATGAAATATTCTCCATCAGGGCTGGCACTGATTTCAATGCTTTTACCGGTATATATTATGGTTTTGTTTTCGTTTTCATCAAGCTTAACAACTTCTTCAATATAACCATCTCTGTCTGTTTCTTTTGAAACAGTATAATATAAATAAGGACTTCTTGTTTCAATATTAATATCGATTCCCTCATCAAGCAAAGAGGCAAATGGGTTTTCTGTGTATTTCCAAAGCTGCACACCATTATCATCTTTAGTCGTTCTTAATACAATATAATATGCTCCATTCAATTCTTTAACATGCAGTATGTCTGCAACTCTAAAATTATCATGTATAGAACTATTCAGGATTTCCTCTAATTCATTTATTCTTTTTTGTAAATTTTTGGCTCTTGTATTCGGCAATATCTTGACTTGCCATTTCTGATTTTAACGGGTCACTCCAAATATTTATAGGCAGGTATTTGCCCAACAGCTGAAAACCATAAGTTTTGCCATTTTCGTCTTCAAACATAGCAAAATAATCACCATGTGCTGATGAAAAATCCATTCTCAAGTAATTTAAATTTTTGTCGGGATAGTTTTTTTGTACATAATTAATTGCCGAATTTTTCCCGATTTGTCTTGGTATTATCCCGCTTATCCATAAAATTGCAATTAATATTACAACTGAAATAATAACAATTATATTCCTTTTATTTTTCAAGAAAAGATACCTCCTAAATAGGTCGGCTCCTGATGTTTGTACTACTTCTAGTACAATTACTACTATTAGCTTTTTTCATTTGGAATATTTCTTAGTTCTTCGTTCGATATGTACTCCAATAACGAAGGACACAATAACAACAACAATGCAAATAAACCATCCATAATGCAGGTATCGCGGGGGAATATCTGAATGAAACCCTCCAAATAATTCTCCTGCTACATTACCTAACAGTAACCCCGCAAATGCGATATAAGGGAACTTTAGCCATCCGAATAGTATTGGAAACATAGAGATAACCGCTATAATCCAAAGGATATTACTTCCTGCCCACCCAGGTGTGTAAATAGGAAGTATACCGCTTACCCAAAAAACATATCTAAAAATCAAGTATGTCACCGTATAAAGAATGGCTGTGTAACATATGTGCTTTACTCTTACGTTTATGCTTGGTTTCATTCAAATCCATCCTTCTTAATAAACTCATTCCCGTCCCACTTAAATACATCTTCGAAATTCTCACCTTTTGAATTATCATAATATTCTATTTTAAATGTAACTTCATCTATCTTTGCAAGTTTTGTTGAGTAGAAATCCGTGGTATTACTTATGAACAAGGAATAATGACCTTAATAGGCAATTCTTCTACCGTCCCATCCTTCCTTAATGTAAACAGTTTATAGCTCTTGCCGTTGCTTGATGCGTACTGGCCTATTGTAAAATCTATATCTCCATCATCATTGTAATCATCAAATTGAATTTCAAATGAAGAATTAAAAATCAGAGGTTCTTTGAATACTTTGTTTAAATCAGTTTGACTGATAACATTACCTGCTTCATCTGCTAATTCTAAAACAAAATTACCCTTCCAATTTGCTCCCATATATGGACCAGGATTCAAATCTTCATAATATTCGCCTTCTATCATTTTTAGCTTCAAATATTGATTTTCACCATTAACCGGGAACAAATCATTATTTGACAGTGTCACCATAAAGGTTTCAGGAGCTATATTAATACTATCTAATACTTCTTTTATATCAAATCAAATCAGTTGTTAATTCATAGTCCATTTTTAATACAGAATTTTCATCTAATATAACTGCAATATTTGTTGTTAGAACTAAAACGTCTTCAGACATATATGAAATTTGTCAATGATATATAACAACCTTTATTATCTTCTCTCTGGTAAAAATAAACTCCGGGAGAATCCTGATAATATATAGATGGTATTTTAACTTTATAAGTGCTTTCATAACAACTAAATACACCTAAAATAAATAGGTGTATTTACAATAAATTCTCGTATTTCTGTTTCCCGTACAAAACGCGTATAATAATTACTTGTTTATTCTCTTCTTCAACCAAATAAAATACAAGATAATTATCAATTATTAATTTTCTATAGCACTTACTTTTTAGATATTCATCCGCCACATAATTACACGAAAAAGGAAATTCTTTTAATCTCATAATTCCTTTTTCTATATCCCTTAGTATATTAGCAGCCGAAGATATTGCAAATAACTCTTCCGATATATATTGAAAAATATTTTCTAAATCATCTGCAGCTTTTGGTGTCATCTTTATTGTATAACTATTTGCCATACCTATCTTTTAAACTTTCAAATACTTGCTCAGCATCTAAAAGCTTTTCCCCATTGTTAATTTGATTTTCAGCCTCTGCTAGCTTCTCGTATAAGTCTGCTTTAGCTAATTTATCTTTATAGGTTTCCATACTCATAACAACTAGATGTCCATAGCCATTTTTTGTAATATATATAGGCTCTTTACTTTCCTCGCAAATTTTTGATATTTCGCTTGTATCCCTTAAATCCTTTATTGGTCTTATTTCAATCACAAAATCTCCTCCAAGTCAATATTATGACTTAATTATAGCATAATTACGCTTGGATTGCAATTTATTTTTGTTAAACTTCAAGGCATAAAGATAAGTGAAATAAACATGAGTGTTATTACTGCTCTAAATAAATTTTTCAAATCTAACATAAAAATCACCTTTCCTTTAAAATAGATATATTTGTAATGCTTTCTTCTGAACGATAAGAAAATTGGGAACATGTCAACTATATTAGTATAATATAAATTATGCTTACTACTTTTCTATAAGTTCCAATCTAAAACATTCCCATCTAAATCCATTGCAACGATATTATCTGTCAGATTATTTCTATATATAATAACATCATCTGCTACAATGCTTAATGCTCCGGGTGGCAAATTTGTATTGTTCATAGTTTCAGTATAAATTTTATTTATTTTACTGCCGTCAATATTCATCCTGTAAATATCTAAATTCATTATTTCAATGTCAGTGTCATGCTTTCTTAAATCATCCAAGTTAACGAAGAATATATGTTCTTTTGTCATTGCCATTGTTACAATCATAAAATCAACATCTTCAAACAATGTTTGTGTGTCAGTCAAACCATTTACATTATCTACGTCTATATATGTTTTTCCACTATAATAAATTAAGTCATCTTCAAAGTATAGTTTAGAAGTTATAAAGTTTTCTACATGAGAATTATTGTTAATATTTATTGTACCTTTCTCTTTAGTTTCAATATTATATTTATTTAAAATATCATATTCCATGGGACCATATTCAAGGCTGTAAAGAATACTATCATTAATTACTAATTTGCCAAAAGCGTCAAAAATATCTTCATATAGAAATGTTAATTCTCCATCTTCTAAATTATATACAAAAAATTGTTTTGGAAAATCAACATCATAGTTTTTGGTGAAATCATACACAACAAAATACAACAAGTCATTGCTAATTACGAAATCTGAAATATAAGATTTATTGGAAAATTCCAATTCTAACTTCAATTCATTACTATCAGTTCCATCCATATTTGAATAAAATAATTTACTTGGATTATCTGCACTAAAGTCAAAATGCAGCATATAAATTCTATCTTCATATATTTGAAAAGAATTTATAGGATTTTTATCAAATATTGTTTTTTTGTCTGTTCCATCATCTTTTACACTGAATAATTTAGAATCCTTATTTATATAATAAATTCTATCACCATCAAAAACAATATTATCACTACTGACCTCACCTTGATGTAAATCCCCTTCCGTTTCGGGAGCGTAACCATTATCTGTATTATGTATATTCCTATCGATACATCCTGTTAGAACTGTAAGCATAATTAATATAATAATTAAAAGTTTATTTTTCATTAATTTACCTCCCATAAAGTCTTTCAAATTTATACTCAAATACCTAATCTATTTTTGTTTTGTTTCACATAAAATCTACTTAAGCGACGCATTATAAACTTCAGTTTATTACTTAGCAGATGCTAGTAAATAGATTGTACCATAGTAAGTTTGCCAAACCCTGGATTTTTTTTATTCCATTCATAGGTAATACCGTATTCAGTACCATCAGTTTCTAATAAGCCTATAACTAACTCTGGACAATACAATTTTATTTCGTGTTCATCCGTGTCTATAATAATAGTATTTCCATCAATTTTATCTATATTTGTAACAAACGATGTAGTATTCGTCTGCTCTTTATCTGATATATACATCGCTTGACTAATAAATAAAATAATCAGTAAAACAAATATAAATTTATGCGACTTAATATTTCTTTCTTTAATAATTTTTATTATTAAGGATAATAGCCAAACTGATGTAATAAAAATAGATAGAAGTGGTATTAGAGACAAAACTTCATGCGTACTATAATTAATAATAGTATAGATTCCATATTTAGACAACTCCGAATCACCAAGATAAATTATCCAAAAAATTACTCCTATAAATATTATAAATAAACTTTTATAATTCTCTTTCTTCAATTCAAATTCTCCTTTAAAATAAATAATACCTCTCGTTTTCAAATACTATTACTCGACTAATAAATAATGCTCATAACAAGTATCAGTCAATTTTGGGAATTTCATTTACCTCCTCCAGTAAAATATAAATAATCTTTGTTTCAATAACAGTCACTTTTTTTAAGAAGCGTCATATCTTCAGTTTATTTTTCTTAACTTTTATATATCTATAGCTTCTGTGGCAATCCTATTAATTCTTAATAAATTCATTCCCGTCCCACTTAAATACATCTTCGAAATTCTCACCTTTTGAATTATCATAATATTCTATTTTAAATGTAACTTCATCTATTTTTGCGAGTTTTGTTGAGTAGAAATCCGTGGTATTACTTATGAACAAGGAATAATGATCCTTAACAGGCAATTCTTCTACCGTCCCATCCTTCCTTAATGTAAACAGCAAATCATTATTTGACAGTGTCACCATAAAGGTTT
>ENA-UOOE01000680-UOOE01000680.1-fermentation-metagenome-genome-assembly--contig:-NODE-680-length-31921-cov-29.537438_pt1 | contig 31921 bp, 30 predicted proteins | sample MGYA00245776_ERZ724021 | MGnify/ENA primary metagenome ERZ724021 (study PRJEB28704, sample SAMN03018321) | fermentation metagenome | biome: anthropogenic terrestrial biome; feature: soil; material... | reverse complement strand
CAAATCAAAATTTATTTGAGAGGTGATAAGTATTATGAAGAGAACAGCACTTACCAATAAATTGTTGGTGTTAGGTGTTGATGGAATGGATCCAAGGGTTAGTAAGAAATTTCTAGCAAAAGGGAAAATGCCTAACTTACAGAAATTTATTGAACGGGGATCAGCTCGGGAAGATATTCGTCAAATCGGAGCTATGCCAACTATTACGCCACCCTGTTGGACGACACTTGCTACCGGCGCTTATCCCGGAACCCATGGCATCACCTGTTACTGGAGACAATCGCCTGAAAGTCTCGATGCAGTTGTTTACAACATGGATTCTCGAAATTGCACGGCTGAACAAGTCTGGAATATCACTTCTGAAGCCGGACTCAAGACTTTAGTATGGCACTGGCCCGGGAGTTCTTGGCCTCCTACCTCTAGAAGCGAAAATCTGAGTGTTGTGGATGGTACGCAGCCGGGTTCGGTAAATATGGGGGTCGCGCAGCTTGACTGGGAAAAAGTTATCGTTGCTTCACCTGAAATTAAGGAAGTGCGCTATGCGCCGAGAGTAGATAAGCCGGCAGGCGTGGGTTGCATCATTACTGATTTGGAAGGCACTTTAGACATAGACAAAGAAGTTGATGATGAAATGATGGAACTTTGGTGGGGTGATACATCTCGCCAAGGCGGAGAAATCCGTACTTACGTAATGGGCGATGAAGACACAGAAGTGGTTATTGGCAGTAAAGTCGCTTATGATATTGTTAATTCCCCGCTCAAAGATGCTGAAGGCTGGACCAATGCTCCGGAGGGAGCTAAGGAGTTTACAGTTTTAACTTCTGGGGGGGTAATGAGACGCCCGGCCTTAATTCTAAAAAACGCTGCGGGAGAATATGATCGGGTAGCTGTTTACCAAAATAAGAAAGCAGAAACGCCTATCGTTACCTTGGAAAGAGGTGTCATGATAACCGGTATTATCGATGACGTTACAAAAAAAGAAGTCACTAAACCCGCCTGCCGTTCTGCGAAGATTTTAGAACTTGACCCGGCGGGCAACAAGGTTAGATTATGGATCAGTAACGCTCTTGATATTTCCAATGACCAATTATGGCATCCCAAATCTCTCTATAAAGATATAACTGAAAATGTAGGTGAAGTTCCGCCTGTCAGTTTAATCGGCGGCGAAGATGACGAATTGGTGCGAGAAATATTCGAACCTTCCTGGGAAGTCTATAATAAATGGCAAGCGGATTGCCTGAACTATTGTATCAAAGAAAAAGGATATCAAGTAGTATTCTCCCATTTGCACAACATTGATTGTGCAGGTCATCAGTTATGGCATCTGGGGAAGACTTTGGAACCATGGAGTTATACAGATGAAAAAACATATCAGGGATTTATCGAAAAGTTCTATATACAAACCGACGATTATCTGGGCCAATTCCTGTATTTGTTAGATGAAGGCTGGACTATTTTAATTGTAAGCGATCACGGCCTTGTCGTAGGGGAAAACGTACCTCCTATTTTAGGTGAATACGGCGGTCTCAATACCGTAGTTATGGAAGAACTGGGTTATACGGTCATGAAAAAGGATGAAAACGGCAATTCAATTCGAGAAGTCGATTGGGCCAAGACAAGGGCTGTTCAGATACGTAGCAATTATATTTATATTAATCTTAAGGGGCGTGATAAATATGGTATCGTGGATCCGAAAGATAAATATGATTTAGAGGAACAGATTATCTCCGATTTGTATAATTACCGGGATCATAGGACGGGAAAACGTGTTGTCGGCATCTGTCTCAGGAACAAAGATGCGGTCATAATTGGTGCTAATGGTCCGGAATGCGGCGATATATTCTTTTCCATTGAAGAAGGATACAATAGATTGCATGGTGATAGTATTACAACTTCATATGGATACTTTGATACATCAGTATCGCCAATTTTTGTAGCTGCAGGTTCCGGTATTAAATCCGGATTTACGACAGATCGCAATATCCGACAAGTTGATGTTGCACCTTCAGTTTCAGCTTTGCTCGGTTTGCGTTACCCGGCACAATGTGAAGGGGCTCCCATCTATCAGATTTTTTCAGAAGAAATCTAATAAGTAATCGTGTAGTCGGCTACTTATTAATTGGGCAGCCGACTACACACAGCACTGTGCGTACTGTTTGATATACGGTGCTTCCAAAGTTTATACATCACTTCACAGAGTAAATTCCATCAGACTGAGGTATCCGTCTCCTTTAAACCTTTCGTGCATGTTTCTTGACGAGGAAAGGCTATAGGCCGTGTGCTAATAGCCTTTCCTTGTATTTACCACATCCATGCTTGCTCTTTCTTTATTCCTAAGCACTTAAGATTCTTAGAACATGTTCGAACTTTCTTCCATCATTTCCGAGTCACCATCCGTATGCGGGCTCTGATCCATTTATCCATGCCCCGTATTAGGTTCTTTATCTGCTAGCTTGAAGTAATTTATCAATTTTCGAATCACCTGGTTCAACCAGAGTTTCCTAGCCTCAATTCCTTTCCCATTGCTGAAATAGAATTTCCTGAAAGGCACAACTTGAATTTAGTATTTAAAGAAGACCGCTTGGTTCTGCGCGCAACATTTAGGGAAGAATTACAAGCATTCCTGGAATTGAAAGGAGAAAGCGAATCGAAGTATTACTTAATACCTACGGAAGCTTATACTGCTCCCGTAGAGTGAGACACATAAAAGCAAAAAATAACCTAAATTAATGGTATGGAGAAAAGAAGTCGTTATACAACCGAATTCAAAGCCAATGCCGTACTTGACTCTTACGTGAAAAGCTTACTCTGAATGAGGTGATTGCCAAGTACCAGTTGTCACATAGCCTGATTGCTGGACAGAGCAAAAACGTTAGCATATCTTTCCTGCCCCCAAATAGCCGGTCAACAACCGGCAAAAGATCACATTTCTAAATCCATAGCAGCTAGTCCGGCCGACTCCTAAATCTGTTTAAAAGATCGATCATGCGAATGCAGGCTTGCAGCTCAACCCTTTACTTCAATTAAGAATACTCATAGTACGATAAGCAATAAAAATTATACAAGCTAAATCCGCATGTTTAAACTTGAAAGAGAAAGACTACAAAAATTTTTAACAATAGGAGGTGATGTAACATGATATTGGGACTTTCTGTTTATGCTGCCGGGATACTATTTGTTGTTTTAACAGCTTACAAAGCCGCTACTTATGCCAAGATGCCATTACATGGAAGAATGGAGTTGTATCCTGTCCCTTCCGAAAGAGGGCGGCATATATATGGCGGTTCCTATATGGAAGAAGTCGAGTGGTGGCGTAAACCGCATGAGGTTTCCAAAGTCACCGAGATTATTGACATGATGAAGGAAATGTTGTTCATTAGAAAACTCTTTGACAACCAAAGACCGTTTTGGTGGATGTCATATTCCTTGCATCTGGGTATCTATTTTATGATAGCTTGGACTTTCTTATTGATCGCCGGGGCTTTTACTGACCTGGCCGGTTTATCTGTAAGTGCGCATGCTTCATGGTGGACCGTATTTCTGTATTACTTAACTATAATTACCGGTGCGGTTGGATTTATTTTATCTACTGCCGGAGCACTACTGCTTCTAGTGAGGAGAATCATTGATCCGATACTTAAAAAATATACGACCCCGCAGGAATATTTTAATTTGACCCTTATTTTGGCCGCACTGGTCAGCGGGATCATTCTTTGGAGTCCGGATTTGACCTTCAATGCTGCCCGCCAATTTACCGCAGATGCAATTACTCTGTCGATAATACCGAATGCAACTCTGGTTATTCACCTGATTATATTGGAAGTTATGTTTATATATATACCGATAAGCAAAATGAGTCACTACGTCGGGAAATATTTTTCATATCACAAGGTGCTCTGGGAAAACGCACCTAATGTTGTTGGCAGTCATATGGAGATGGAAGTTAAAAACGCACTGAGTAATCAGGCGAAAACCAAATGGTCGGCTCCGCATATGCAACCTCCGGCAGCACCACCAAAAGAAAAATAAGGCGAAAGGAGAATAAATGGTGAATCAGAGAGATATGAAACCGCAGGATTTGGGCAGACCATGTGAACAGTTGACGCAATTGGATGAAGTCATGCCATTGAGTTTCCCTTATGATCAGCCGGGAATGGAACCTGATTTTCCTGACGTCAAGCCAGAATGGCGGGAGAAATACTGCACCTCGCTGGATGGATGCGTGGGCATAGATACGTTGCGGCGGCCCGAGAACGAAAATATGAAAAAAGAATTTGTACAGAAATTTTTGAATGGATTGGAAAAAGTTTTTTCCGATGCCAATAGCGGGGTTTTGCAGCCGCTGCAGCTGGTATTCGAGTATTGCGCCAAATGTAATACCTGTTCGGAAGCCTGCCATGTTTTTAAAGCTTCGGGTGGTAACGAATTGTACCGGCCTATATTCCGGGCAGAAGTATTTAGAAAGATCTACAAAAAGTATTTTACTAAAGGCGGCAGATTGTATAAGAAGTATGCGGGCGGAGACATTGATCTGAACTGGGAAACGGTGGCCAGACTAGGCGAACTGGCTTATCGCTGCAATCTGTGCCGGCGGTGTGCCCAGACCTGCCCTTTAGGTTTGGACAATTCCCTTTTCGCTAAAGAAATCCGCAAGATATTCAGCCAGGAGCTAGGCATTGCACCAACGCCATTGCACAATAAGGGAACTGTGCTGCAATTAAAGACCGGCTCATCTACCGGTATTGGTAAAGCAGCTTTTGTGGACATGGTAGAGTTTCTGGAAGACGACATCGAGGATCGGATCGGACGCAGGATAAAAATCCCCATTGATAAACAGGGAGCCGATATTTTATTGATCCATAATGCCGGGGAGTTTGTTGCCTGGCCTGAAAATCCTGCCGCTTTTGCCATATTATTTGATGAAGCCGGGGTTGATTGGACTCTTAGCAGTGAGATGATGGGCTACGATAGTGTTAATTACGGTATTTGGTACGATGATGCCCAGGCCAAAAAAATTATCTTGCAGCAAATGCAGGTGGCGAAGGCTTTGGGAGTAAAACGAATTGTTATCGGCGAGTGTGGCCACGCCCACAAAGCTGCCGGGGTGGTGGCAGACCGAATGATCTATGGGGAGGATAAAATCCCGGTAGAAAGTTTTCTGCCGATTATGCTGGATCTGGTTAGAAGCAAGCGGTTGAAATTTGATCCCAGTAAGAATAATTTTCCCGTCACCCTGCATGATCCCTGCAATATAGTCAGACAAATGGGGATAGTCCAGCCTCAGCGGGAAATCCTGAAAGTCATTGCTCCTCAATTTCGGGAAATGACCCCTCACGGTGTGGCTAACTATTGCTGCGGTGGCGGTAGCGGGTTTGCAATTATGACCAGTCCTAATTTTCCGCAATTCCGTAATAAGGTAAGTGCACGTATGAAATTCGATCAGATTTTGAGAGCCTTTTCAGACACCATTGCGGACTCGTCGGTGCCCAAGTATGTTTGTGCACCGTGTTCAAACTGCAAGGGAACCATACGTGAGCTTTTAAAGTACTACCAAGCAACTGCCAAGTTTAATGTTCAATACGGAGGATTGGTAGAGCTCATGGTCAACGCACTGGTTAGTTCGGATAAACCGTATCTGGAATTTCTTGCGGAGTAGCAATACACTGCCTGCACTGATTAATCGGCGCAGGTATCAGGAAGGATAGTGGAAATATGAAAGTTCTTATTATTGGGGGTATGGCTGCGGGGCCTAAAACAGCTGCGCGTTTGCGGCGGCTGATGCCGGATGCTGAAATCACCATTGTGGAGCAAGGGGAATTAATCTCATTTGGAGCCTGCGGGATGCCGTTTTACCTTGGCAATCTGATACCTCAGTTTGAGAGCTTGTATGCTACATCCTATGGCGTTGCGCGTGATACGGAGTTTTTCCGCACCCGCAAGGATGTCAAGGTATTAACCGGTACGAAGGCAGTAAACATTGATAGAACTCATAAGAGTGTCAGTATCGTTAAGATGGACAGCCAGGAAAAATGCGAACTGGAATATGATTATCTGGTTCTGACCACCGGAGGGGAGACAGTTATACCGCCTATATCGGGATTGAATCTGCCGGGGGTTTTTACGTTGCATAAACCTGATGATGTAAGCAGGCTGCATGAATATTTACGGACTACTAAAGCCAAAAATGTAACAATTATCGGCGCAGGTGTCATAGGCATGGAAGTTGCGGAGGCTTTGAGCGGGCGCCGTCTGAATGTAACTGTATGTGAAGCACAGCAACAGTTGCTGCCTAAACTTCTGGATGCGGATATAGCCCGACTGGTGGCCGCTCAGATGAAACGGCTTAAAGTCGACCTGCAGTTGGGGTGCCAGGTTGAATCAGTGAACTGTGATGGGGATGGCCATGTTTGCAGTGTTACAACCAGCAAGGGTGAGATTGCCACTGATGCGGTTGTTGTGTCTGTAGGAGTCCGCCCCCGGGTGGAACTGGCACGTGCAGCCGGACTGGAGATTGGAGTTACCGGAGCAATTAAAGTGGACAGCCATCTGCGTACAAGTGATCTCAGTATTTATGCCGCCGGTGATTGTGCGGCTCAATTCAATGTCATAACAGGAAAAGAAGTGTATATTCCCCTGGCCTCTACGGCCAACAAGCAAGGAAGAGTTGTCGCCAATAATATTGCCGGTTTGGATACTGAGTTTAAAGCGGTAATGGGTACTACCGTTCTCCAGGCCTTTGAATTCAATATTGGTAAAACGGGATTAGGCGAGAACGATGCTTTAAGTGTGGGCTATGAGGTTGTAACTGGAATTGTTTCCGGTCATGACGCACCTCACTACTATCCTCTGCATGGCTCTGTGACTATTAAACTCATCGCAGACAAGGAATCCGGACGTTTGCTGGGGGCTCAGGTTTGCGGACCGGGAGATGGAATAAAGCGCCTGGATGTATTGAGCACAGCCATCAAATTTAATGCTTCACTGACTGATATTGCCAATCTCGATTTGGGATATGCACCGCCCTATGCCGAAGCAATTGATTTGGCCATCCATGCAGCCAATACACTGGAGAACATACGTGCAGGACTAGCTCACGGGTTATCACCTCTGGCAGTGGAAAAGCTGAAAACCACTGGATCTCCACTTTGTTTTCTTGATATACGAGAACCGGATGAAGTTAAGGCCAGGCCGCTTCAGGAAGAGAATGTATTAGCTATCCCGGCAGGAGAACTGCGGGACAGATATCCCGAAATACCGCGCGATAAGCCGGCCATTGTTGTTTGCGGATTGGGAATTCGCAGCTATGAGGCAGTCTGTTTTCTGCGCTGGGCTGGTCTGAAAGAAGCTTTTTATTTGGAGGGCGGTATATCCACCTGGCTGCAATAAAGTATCCTGATAACACAATTAGGTTTTGATATTTTACAGGCCTACGGTTGAAGTGTTTTACTTAAACCAAGGGGTAGTGAATTTACTTACAAGTCAATAGATGTATAAATTCCCGGAGATAAACGAAAGGGAGGTGCATATCGGGTGTTTATGGTTTCCATTGATGAGGATACATGTGCAGGTTGTAGTGAATGTGCAGAGGGTTGCCCGGCTCGTATTCTGAGTTTTGACGGAGAAAAGGAAAAGGCCTGCGTATCCGGAGATGCAACAGAATGTATGGGCTGTGAAGCTTGTGTATCGGTTTGCCCGAGTGGCGCAATCACAATTACAGAGATGTAAATCATCGAAATCAACCAACAGGAGGATTGACTATGGCGGAAGATAGAAAAACACCACAGTTAGATGAGTTAGAGAAAGGGCCTTGGCCAAGTTTTGTTACGCAGATAAAGCAAGCTGCGGAAAAGAATCCGGCAGCTGATGATTTGTTGGGCCTGCTTGAACGTTCCTATGAGGACAAGAAGGGGCACTGGAAGCATGGCGGAATAGTCGGTGTCAAAGGGTATGGCGGTGGTGTTATCGGCCGGTATACTGACCTGCCGAATGAATATCCCAATCTGAAAGAGTTTCATACTGTACGTGTTAATTCACCCAGCGGTTGGTTTTACACCACCGACTCACTCAGGAAAATATGTGATATTTGGGAAAAACACGGCAGCGGCCTGACCAATTTTCATGGATCTACCGGGGATGCCGTTCTGCTGGGAACGGTCACAGAAGAATTACAGCCCACTTTCGATGATCTTAGTGATGCGGGCTATGATTTGGGAGGGTCAGGTTCTGATCTGCGCTCACCGAGCTGTTGTGTAGGACCGGCTCGGTGTGAGCATGCATGCTATGATACCCTGGATATGTGTTATGACATTACTAATGAATTTCAGGATGAATTACATCGTCCCATGTGGCCTTACAAGAGCAAAATCAAGATGTCCGGCTGCGCCAATGATTGTATTGCCGCTATCGCACGTGCTGATTGCTCAGTAATAGGGACCTGGCGCGACAGCCTCATCATAAACCAGGACGAAGTTAAAGCTTATGCTAAAAGTGGAATGAATATTCAGCGTGAGGTTTGTGATAAATGTCCCACCAGGGCATTGGAATATAATGCAGAAACCAAAGAATTAACCGTTGTGCCTGAAGATTGTTCACGCTGCATGCATTGTATCAATATGATGCCCAAAGCAATACAACAGGGCAAGGAAAAAGGTGCAACGATTCTCATAGGCGGAAAATCGACGATTGTTAAATCTGCCTTCATGTCCTGGGTTATTGTTCCCTTTATGAAAATGGAACCACCCTATACCGAATTTAAAGATTTGATACGCCGCATTTGGGACTGGTGGGATGAAAACGGGAAGACGCGTGAAAGACTAGGTGAACTGATTTACCGTGTTGGAATGACCAAATTTTTGCGTGAAGTAGGGTTGCCGCCGGTGCCGCAAATGGTATTCCGCCCGCGTGCAAATCCATATGTATTTTGGCCGGAAGATGAGATCAACAAATAAATTAGTTATAAGCCAATTATAGTAAAGTGGTTTAATAAAACATACTTGAGGTGATTAAAATGGCTAAAATTGATATTGGCCCCCCCGATTACAGGAATAATCTGCCGCCCGTAATTAAAGCAAATTACGGAAAATGGAGATATCACGAACAAGTCAAACCGGGCGTCCTGAAACATGTTGGAGAATCTGGGGATGCTCTGTACAGCATTCGGGTAGGCTCGCCTCGTCTGGTCAGTATTGATTTCATACGTGACATCTGCAAACTGGCAGACGAGTATTGCGATGGGTACCTGCGTTTTACCAGCCGGAACAATATCGAATTCCTGACTGGGGATGAATCAAGAGTTGAGCCTTTGATTGCGGCTTTAAACGCAAAAGGGCTGCCAGTTGGAGGTACAGGCAAATCGCTCAGTAACATAGTCCATACCCAGGGATGGGTACACTGCCATACTCCCGCAACCGATGCTTCAGGAATAGTTAAGGCTGTTATGGATGATTTGTATGATTATTTCTCAGTGGATAATCTGCCTAATAAATTAAGAATAGCCATGGCTTGCTGTCTGAATATGTGTGGCGCTGTGCATTGCAGTGATATTGCAATCTTAGGTGTACACAGAACGGCACCGATAGTACATGACGATATTATTCAAAAAGGTACTGAAATACCAACTTTGGTTGCAAGTTGCCCGACCGGTGCTATTCGTCCGAATCCCAAAACAAAGAGTGTTGTCGTCAACGAAGAGAGATGTATGTATTGTGGTAACTGTTATACTATGTCACCGGGTATGGAAATTCTGGATGCCAAAAATGATGGCGTGGCCATCCTGGTAGGCGGCAAGGTTTCCAATGCACGTACCGCACCTAGTTTTTCCCGTTTGGTGATCCCATTCCTGCCCAACAATCCGCCTCGTTGGCCTGAGGTAACCGATGCGGTGCGCAATATTGTGGAAACATGGATCAGATATGCACGTAATGGCGAGCGCGTCGGCGAATGGATTGAAAGGATTGGCTGGGAAAGATTCTTTACCCTTACCAATATTCCATTCTCGGACAAATGTATTGATGACTATATCTTCTCCCGTGAAACGTTCCGAACCACTGCAGCTTTCAAATATTGATTCAGCTGTAACCGGAAACAAACAATCAGACCTTTTCCAGGCCTCGAAATAAATAAGAGAGGATGAAAAGATATGGAAAAAGGACCGGCAAGACCGGAGGTCAAAGAAAAAGTTTTAGCTTATCTGGATACCGTCGAGAAGGCCAAGAGCAAAGATATTGCTAAAGCAATAGGGGAACCAAAGTCCGATGTCGACCTTGCAGTAAAAGAATTGGCTATGGAGGACAAGGTTGAGTATTTGTACATTACCACCACCTTTGTAGCGCTAAAAGGCAAGGTTGCAGAACCAGAATAAACACTCAGGAAGGACAGATTAAGTAATTAATCTGCCCTTCCCCAATCAAAAGGAATTTCCTTATCCTATTACGATAGGAGTACGTTACATGGAATCAGCAATTTATGAAACCTTATATGAAAAAAAAGAAAAGATTTTATCCCAATGGCAGTCGGCTATATTCAGTTCCTATGCCAATGAGACAATAGGACAAAAAAAGGTAAGCCGTTTTTCAAATCCCATTGGTTATGTAATAGAGAAAAGCAGCAGAGAGATCATGGAATGGCTCTTGAACGCGGAAAACCATGGGGAATTGGCTGCTTCACTGGAGGATATCTGTCGGCTTAAGGCAATTCAGGAATTTAAACCGTCGGAAGCATTGAGTTTTATATTTGCCCTAAAGCAAATTATCAGAGAAGAATTGAAGGATGAAGATGGAAACAACTATTGGGAGATTGAGATGGGATATATAGACAAGAAAATTGATGAAATTGGATTACATGCTTTCGATATTTATTCAGAATATCGGGCCAAGATTTATGAAATAAGAATGGACGAAATTAAAAGGATGTATGGGAGAGATGCGGGATGAAGATTTGGTCTTCTCTGCTTGTTGTAATAATATTAGCTTCCTTCGCATGGATTGGGGTCGATTTCCTACATCTGACCACCTTATTTGGTATTGTTGTGCCGTATATAGCCTTCCTGATATTTTTGCTGGGATTCATTTATCGTGTGGTTAATTGGGGAAAATCACCGGTACCTTTTTGTATTCCAACAACATGTGGTCAGCAGCAATCTTTGCCTTGGATCAAGCAGAATAAAATTGAAAATCCTTCAACTATATGGGGTGTTGTTGGGAGAATGGTATTGGAAATTTTCCTTTTCCGCTCCTTATTTAGAAATACTAAAACCGAGAAGACGGGGAACAGTCTGGCTTTTGGTTCCGCGAAATGGCTTTGGTTTGGCGGTTTGGTATTTCACTGGTCCATGCTTGTTGTAGTAATCAGGCACCTTCGTTTCTTTTTAAATCCGGTTCCTGGTTTCGTACAAGGATTGGAAATGCTGGACAGCTTCCTCCAGGTAGGTGTTCCCTTGTTATATATTACGGACATATTATTAGTATTGGCTTTGACTTATCTCTTTTTAAGACGGGTTTTGATTCCTCAAATTAAATACATTTCCCTTGCAGCAGATTATTTTCCCCTGCTTCTGCTCCTGGGAGTTGCCGTAACCGGTATCTTAATGAGGTACTTCTTCAAAGTAGATCTGCTTGCGGTAAAGGAACTTACGATGGGCCTGGTCACTTTCACTCCGACCGTATCTGCTGAAATAGGAGCAATATTTTACATGCACGTGATTCTGGTAAGCAGTCTGGTTGCCTATTTTCCCTGGAGTAAGCTGATGCATGCCGGTGGAATATTTATGAGTCCGACTAGAAATCTGGCTAATAACAGCCGGATGGTGAGGCATGTTAATCCCTGGAATTACCAGGTTGAAACACATTCTTATACAGAATATGAGGATGAATTCAGGGACAAGATGCGCAAGGTCGGATTGCCATTGGAAAAGGAGTGAGGAGATAGTGGCAAAGTTACCTAAAAAGGAAGAACTGCTGCAGCATAAATATGATGTTCCTTCAGACGCATGGATGGATACCCCAGTTGATATTAAGCCCGGTGTATTCTGTTATGGAGCCAAGGGAAAAAATCTGGAGGCGGTTGGTTTCCCTAATGCACGTGACTGGTCGCCGAGTGACGAGGACTGGAAGCTGCCGGAAAACTGGAAGGAAATATTTCTCCAGGGCATGGCTGACCGTTTATCCAAGTATCGCTCTTTCAGACTATTTATGGATGTATGCGTGCGCTGCGGTGCCTGTGCGGATAAATGCCATTTCTACATGGGATCGGGTGATCCTAAAAACATGCCTGTTTTACGTGCTGAATTGTTGCGCTCGGTTTACCGAAGATATTTTACCAAATCGGGTCAGATGTTTGGCAGGCTGGCCGGTGCCCGTGACCTCACCGAAGATGTCCTGAAAGAATTGTGGTACTATTTTTATCAATGTACAGAATGCCGGAGATGTTCAGTATTTTGCCCTTATGGCATAGATCAGGCTGAAATTACTATCATGGGCAGGGAATTATTTAATCTTTTGGGCTTAAATATAGACTGGATCGCCGGACCGGTTGCGAATTGCTACATGAAAGGCAATCACGTAGGGCTCGAACCCCAGACTATTATGAGTAATATTGAATTTATGCTGGATGATATCGAAACCATAACCGGCAAGCGTATTAAACCGTCGTTCAACCGGAAAGGGGCTGAAATTCTATTTGTAGCACCTTCAGGCGATCTCTTTGCCGATCCCGGAATATACACCTGCATGGGTTACCTGATGCTGTTCGAACAGTTGGGACTAGACTACACCATGAGTACCTATGCATCCGAGGGAGGTAATTTTGGATTTTTTACATCCAATGAGATGGCCAAACGCCTCAATGCGAAAATCTATGCCGAAGCAAGAAGGCTGGGGGTTAAATGGATTCTGGGGGGGGAATGCGGTCATATGTGGCGGGTGCTGAACCAGTACATGGACACATGGAACGGACCGGCTGATTTCCTGGAAGAACCTGTTTCACCCATAACAGGCACAAAATTTACCAATGCCAAATCAACTAAAATGGTCCATATTACCGAGTTTACAGCCGACTTGATTTATCATAACAAATTGAAATTGGATCCCAGCCGTAATGATCATCTGGTAGTTACTTTCCATGATTCCTGTAATCCGTCCAGAGGAATGGGATTATTGGAAGAACCACGCTATATAATCAGCAAGGTATGTAATAATTTCCACGAGATGCCGGAAGAAACAATTCGTGAGAAAACCTTGTGCTGCGGCAGCGGATCTGGACTCAATGCCGGTGAAAATATGGAACTGCGGCTGCGCGGAGGTTTTCCGCGGGCGAATGCCGTTAAATACGTGCATGACAAGTATGGTGTCAATGTATTGGCCAATGTTTGTGCGGTTGACAGAGTAGCCTTTCCTGCATTAATGGATTACTGGGTTCCAGGCGTACAGACGATGGGTGTTCATGAGCTTCTTGGCAATGCCTTGGTAATGGATGGCGAAATAGAACGCACCTTAAACCTGCGCAGCGAGCCACTACCGGGAAAAGGGGTAGAGAGTGATGTATAACGGCAAGAAAATAATTTTGGGTCTGGTGATTTTCGTATTGTTTTTTACTTCTCCCTTTTTAATAAACATTGGCAAAGCCAATGAGAAGCCGGAAGTTAGTCTGGACACACCCGTTATCAGCCAATTGGACGAAAAACAGTGTATAGAATCCGCCGAGTATATGAGAGCCAACCACATGAAATTGCTGAATGAATGGCGTGATCAGGCAGTACGTGAAGGACAGACCGTATATATCAGCAACTCCGGGAAAAAGTATGAAATCAGCCTGGAAAACGGCTGTCTGGAATGTCATTCCAACCAGGAGCAGTTTTGTGATTCTTGTCATACGTATTCAGAGGTGGAGCCATATTGCTGGGATTGCCACAATGGAGCGAAAGGTGGTCTGGATAAATGAATCGACGTGATTTTCTAAAGGCTGGAGCACTGGCGGCAGCAGGCATTGGGGGAGCAATTGTTATTGAAGGGCTTGATGGTTTCAATGTTCAAGCTGCTGAAACGAAGGAAAGCAGTAAGGCTCTGCATGCGAAACACTGGGGAATGGTTATAGATGTGGACAAGTTTAAAACCCCCGAGGATTTTCAACGTGTAATGGAGGCTTGTCATAGATATCACAATGTACCGGATATAGGCAATCCGGATGATGAAATCAAATGGATCTGGCCGGAAGATTTCGAGCATACATTTGCAGAACTCAAGAATCCTTATTTAAGTGACAAGATAAAAGAAATGAATTTCCCTGTTTTATGCAATCATTGTGAAGAGCCGGCCTGTGTAAGGGTATGCCCGACCCAGGCTACGTTTAAACGTCCGGATGGAATTGTGGCCATGGACTTTCACCGTTGCGTAGGATGCAGATTTTGCATGGCGGCCTGTCCATTTGGAGCCAGAAGTTTTAACTTTGGTGATCCCAGGCCTTATATCAAAGAAATTAATCCCGAAGTACCAACCAGAACCAAAGGTGTTGTGGAGAAATGCACTTTTTGTGTGGAAAGGTTGGAAAAGGGTCTGCCGCCTGCCTGTGTGGAAGCGTCAAATGGTGCTATTCTGTTCGGTGATTTAAATGATCCTGATTCCGATGTGCGCAAAATCCTGACCGGAAATTTTGCGGTCAGGCGTAAAGTGGAATTGGGAACCGGGCCAAGTGTTTATTACGTAATCAGGGGAGGCGAAGCAGGTGCTTGAGAAGGCTTTGTACGGAAGTAAACGTTATTATGCCTGGATTGGGTTTTTATTGATTATAATCATAGCCGGATTAAGCGCTTATGTGAGGCAGTTTAATTACGGTTTGGGTGTAACCGGTATGAGCCGGGATGTAACCTGGGGGTTATATATCTCACAATTTACATTCATGGTGGGTGTAGCGGCATCAGCAGTTATGGTGGCAATACCTTATTATCTCCATGATTATAAAGTCTTTGGCAAGATAGTTATACTGGGTGAGTTTTTAGCAGTATCTGCTGTAATTGTCTGCATGCTTTTTATATTCGTGGATATGGGACAGCCTATGCGTTTTCTAAATCTGATTCTGCACCCGACTCCGCGCTCGGTTATGTTTTGGGATATGTGCGTACTGATGGGTTATCTTCTGCTCAATATCTTCATAGGCTGGACGGTTTTGGGGGCGGAGAAAAAAGGATGTCCGCCTCCGCATTGGACCAAAGTTCTTTCATATATCGCAATACCTTGGGCAATAAGTATTCATACTGTAACGGCATTTCTTTATGCCGGTCTGCCCGGCAGGTACTACTGGTTATCTGCAATTATGGCTGCGCGTTTCCTGTCTTCTGCCTTTGCGGCCGGACCTGCGCTGCTGATTATACTATGTCTTTTGCTGAGAAGATTTACTTCGTTTAAAACTCCGTCGGAGGCAATTCAGTCGTTGGCTAAAATCGTGACTTATGCCATGATTGCCAATGTATTCTTCTTCATGTTGGAGGTATTTACCGCTTTTTACAGCAATATACCCGGACACATGGCAGCTCTGAAGTATCTTTTCGTTGGGCTGGAAGGACACAATAATCTGGTTCCGTTCATGTGGACTGCGGCAGTTCTAGCTTTCCTGGGCATTATCCTGCTGTTAATTCCCAAGATGCGGAGAAATGAAACAGTATTAACCGGTGCTCTGGTCTCGGTTTTTGTAGCAGCCTGGTTGGACAAGGGATTAGGTCTGGTTTTGGGAGGCTTTGTTCCTAATGCATTTGATCATATTACCGAGTATGTACCTACGGCTACAGAATTAACCGTTATTTTAGGTGTCTATGCCATCGGCTTTTTACTATTGACCATTCTGTACAAGGTACTGATAGCTGTCAGAGAACAAGTATAAAATTTAAATATAATCCAATTGGTGAGTGGTATTGTTCATTTTGCTCCGGCCTAAATCAAGTAAAGGCAGGGCATTATATAAATCTAATAAGGAGGAATAAACAATGGCAGAGTTACAAGTTGGAGACCGTTCGATAGTATTGGATGAAGACGGTTTCCTGGATAATCCTGAGGATTGGAATGAAGAAGTTGCTGAAGTTCTGGCTGTCACTGAGGAAGTTGAACTGACACCCGAACATTGGGGCATTATCAATTACCTGCGTAATTATTATGCAGAGTTTGGTGTAGCCCCGATGGTAAGAAAAATGCTGAAAGATACCAAAAAGAGCCAATCTGAAATCTACAATCTGTTTCCTAGCGGTCCGGGGAAAGGCGCCTGTAAGATTGCAGGCTTGCCGAAGCCTACGGGGTGCGTATAATGAAGACGACAGCGGGTTCTATAAAGAACCCGCTGTTTTTTTAAAAGTGAATAAAATAGCAAGCTAATTAATAGAGAATCGCACCGCTTTACGCGGCAGAGCGAGAAAAAATTGTATGAGCTATTAAATTGAAGAGGTGAGATTAATGGATAAAGCCACAAGCTTGATTGCTATTTTAATGTGGCTGCCGGTTATAGCAGCCGTACTTTGCTATATTGTACACAGTTATGCCTTCAGAAATATCTTAGTATGGTTAACTGGTATAACATTGGCGACCGTATCTGTGATGTTGTTTGCGACGGGACCCTTTGATTATCAGCCCTCCGTAATTTGGAATGGAATGGTGGAGGCAGCTGACTTTGTCTTAATGGTTTTAATACTGTACCTAGGTATTAAAAACCGTCACAAGTTAATCATTAATTTAACTTTGATTCAAATTGCGGTGTTGATTTATTTTGATTTCTTTATGGGTCCACATACAGCGGTAAATCCAATCTTCGTTATAGACAACCTTGCTCTGGTGATGAGCCTGATCATAAATATTGTCGGTTCGCTTATATGTATTTATGGCGTTCGCTATATAGCAGAACATGAAGAACACCATCCGGTGAACAAAACGCGACAGCCGCGCTTTATGTTCTGGCTGGTGATATTCCTCGGTGCCATGAATGGGATAGTATTTTCCAATGACCTGATGTGGCTGTATTTTTTCTGGGAAATGACCACCCTGTGCTCATACGAATTAATCGGTCATAACCTCGATAAGGAAGCGATCGATAATGCTTGCCGGGCTTTGTGGATGAACATGGCAGGGGGGGTGGCTTTTGCCCTGGCCTTGGTCCTCTTAGCCTTATCTATGCCCGGCCAGCCGCTGGCCCTTCGTACGCTGTTGGCCAGTCCGGGGGGAGCAACCGGAACGATACTTTTGGCTGTAGCTCTGCTGGTCTTGGCCGGCTTTACCAAATCAGCCCAGATGCCCTTTCAAAACTGGCTTTTGGGTGCCATGGTGGCACCTACTCCGGTGTCAGCTTTGCTGCATTCCAGTACCATGGTTAAAGCCGGTGTTTATCTTATAGTAAGGATGGCTCCCGCTTATCAAGGTACCTATATCAGTAATCTGGTGGCGGTAGCCGGTGCTTTTACTTTCATGATGACCTCCATTCTGGCGGTTACTCAATCCAATGCCAAACGGGTCTTGGCTTATTCTACTATAGCCAATCTGGGCCTGATTATAGCCTGCGCCGGTATTAATACGCCGGTTGCGATAAGTGCCGCTATAGCATTAATTATTTTTCACGCGGTTTCCAAAGGACTATTGTTCCTGTCCACCGGAGTTATTGAACATAACATAGGCAGCCGGGATATCGAAGACATGGGTGGGCTGGTTGATCGTATGCCGGTTACTACCATGATAGTCGCCATTGGGGTATTAAGCATGTTCCTGCCGCCCTTTGGCATGCTGATGGGTAAATGGGCGGCTATAGAAGCATCAACCCAGCTGCCGCTGGTGGCCTTGATGTTTGTAGCGGCCAGTGCGGTAACGGCTCTATTTTGGATTAAATGGCTGGGACGTCTTTTAGAAGGCGAGCCTGGTTTGGCACATAAAAAACCTGAGCATCTGGCCCCGCATTACTGGGTGTCACTGGGTGGATTGGCATTAGGTGCGGTAATTATGGGTGTGATGGTGCTGCCTATAATGAATAAAGTGGTAATTCCAGCCGTAAAGGCGAGTCATCAAAATGCCGGACTTATTGTCCAGGGGGCTTCTATAGCGGCGGAAACTTCTCGGACCATAATTGGTTCCTTTACCCCTTGGCCGCTGTTTGCGGTACTGGCGGTAGTGATACTGGCCTTCTGGCTATTATTTAAGCCCGGTAAAGCCACCGTAAAACCCATCTATCTCTGTGGCGAAAATACTGGTGCTTTGAATTCGGTCAGATATCTGTCCACCGCTGATCAGGAAGTTCAATCAAGCTTGTCCAATTATTATTTCGCCGGCTATTTGAAGGAATCCAAACTAAATGAATTTGGGAATGTAATAGCCATAATTGTTTTAGTAATACTGTTGCTGGGGGTGAAGGTTCTATGAGAGAGTTAGTCATTATCCTTTTGGTTTTGCTGGGAGCACCTCTGCTGGGAGGCTTTCTTACCGGGGCGGACCGGGTTATAACAGCGCGGATGCAGGGGAGAGTAGGACCTCCAGTATTACAGCCATTTTATGACTTCTTTAAATTGCTGGGCAAAGAACGGTTTTTAATAAACCAGCGTCAGGTATTTTGGGTCATCGGATATCTTGTTTTGGTTATAACTAGTCTGGTTATGCTTTGCATGGGCCGTGATTTACTGATTATTGTTTTTGTAATGGCTTTTGCTGCTATTTGTTTTGTATTGGGCGGCTTTAGTACCAGGTCACCTTACAGTCATATCGGCAGCCATAGAGAGCTACTGCAGATGCTGGCTTATGAACCGGTTTTAATATTACTGGCTATAGGTGTTTTTATGCAGAACAAAAGTTTTCTGGTAAAAGATATCTGGACTCGTCCCGAACCTTTACTGTTTTCTTTGCCACTGGTATTTATAGCCGTTTTAATCATATTAACCATAAAAATGCGTAAATCCCCGTTTGACCTTTCAACTTGCCATCATGCCCATCAGGAAATAATTCAGGGGATTACGATTGAATACTCCGGGCCTTACCTGGCTATTATTGAGCTGACGCACTGGTATGAACTTGTACTCGTGCTGGGTCTGGTAGTGCTGTTCTGGGCGCAGCCAATCTGGATGGGCCTTATTCTGGCAGCGATTGCCTTTTTTATTGAACTGGTAATAGACAACATATGTGCCCGTATGACCTGGTCATGGATGCTCAAAGTAACCTGGACCGCAGGAATATTGCTGTGCGTTCTGAATCTGGGCGCAAATCTATTTTAGAAACTGGGGTGATATCGTGGGAATAATTCAAAAATCGCAAATAAAGTCTCCCTGGCTGCTGCACTACGATTGCAGCAGCTGTAATGGCTGTGACATAGAAATATTGGCAAGTCTGACACCATTGTATGATATAGAACGATTCGGGATTATAAATACCGGCAATCCCAAACACGCTGATATTTTGCTGGTTACAGGGGGTGTTAACCAGCGTAACGCACGAGTGCTCAGGAATCTTTATGATCAAATGCCTGAGCCCAAGGTTGTGGTAGCGGTAGGAACCTGTGCCTGCAGCGGCGGGGTTTTTCATAATTGCTACAACATACTGGGGGGAGTCGATAAAGCTATTCCGGTTGACGTATATGTGCCGGGATGTGCTGCCCGCCCCGAGGCAATCATAGATGGTGTGGTAATGGGACTGCAGAAGTTAAAGGAAAAGACCAGTAAAAAATCTGAGGAGGCAGCCGGATGAGTTATCAAACAAAGATTATCACAACTGAAAATGTTATTGACCAAGTTAAACAATTGTTTAGTGCTGGATACCGCTTTGTAACTGCAACCTGTGTTGATGAGAGGGACAAATTCAGGGTTATATATTCTTTTGATAAAGATATAACACTGGTTAATCTTGAAGTTGAAGCGGGTAAGAATGAAGAAATACCCAGTATTTCCGGAGTCTATCTTTGTGCCTTTTTGATAGAAAACGAAATGAAGGAATTGTTTGGACTTAAAGTGACTGATATTGCGGTGGATCTGGGTGGACATATGTTTATGACCGATGAAAACCATCCTCATCCCATGGCAAAGGAGGCGGAATAGAATGGCTAGAATTTCAGCACCGTTTGGACCGCAGCATCCGGTTTTACCCGAGCCGCTGCAGCTTAATATAACTTATGAAGATGAAAAAGTAGTCAATGTGGCACCTGCTATAGGGTACATACATCGCGGTATTGAAAAGGCCGGTGAATTAAACGACTATCCCCAGAATGTTTTTCTGGTGGAAAGAGTGTGCGGCATATGCAGTTTTATGCATGCCATGATTTATTGTGAAGCGCTAGAAGAAATTATGAAGGTGGAGATCACACCCCGGGCTAAGTATCTGCGCGTGTTTTATTCCGAGATTAGCCGGGCTCACAGTCATTTACTCTGGCTGGGATTATTGGCTGATGCTTTCGGGTTTGAGAGTCTGTTCATGAAATACTGGGCTATTCGGGAAAAAGTAGTGGATTTAATGGAAATGACCGGCGGCCACCGGGTCATACTTTCAGCCTGTGCTATTGGCGGCATACGCCGTGATTTAACTCCTGAACTTATTAGAAAGTCAGAAGACATTCTTTTGGAAGTCAAGAAAGAACTGGATATGATTACACCGGTTCTGCTTAAAGATTATACCGTTAAGAAGCGTACCGTTGGGGCTGGAGTTCTGAGCCGGGAGCAGGTAATTGCTCTGGGTGCGGTAGGGCCTACACTAAGAGGCAGTGGGGTAGCTGAAGATATTCGTATGAACGGCTACGAGGTCTATAGAGAGCTGGGTTTTGAACCGGTTGTAGAAACTGATGGTGACAGCCATTCCCGGGCAGTGGTACGTGTTCGTGAAGTCTATCAATCGATTGAACTGGCTTTGGAGGCTTTGCATCGTCTGCCTGAAGGGGAAGCGCTGATAAAGGTTAAAGGCAATCCCGATGGGGAAACTGTACGCCGGATTGAACAGCCTCGGGGCGAATTATTCTATTATGTCAAAGGGAATGGGACCAAGAATCTGGAAAGGCTCAGGATTAGGACGCCGACCTTTGCCAATATCCCTGCCCTGCTTGCGATGCTGCCGGGCTGTCAGATGGCTGATGTACCTGTAATTACTCTGTCGATTGACCCCTGTATAAGTTGTACCGAGCGCTAGAAAGGAGGGGCAAATATGGCGGTCATGTTACCTACTATAATGAAAAATCTGTTTTCCCGGCCTGAGACCAGATTATATCCGGCGGAGGTCAGAGAACTGTATCCCCATACCCGGGGGCATATTGAATTTGAGGAAGAAAAATGCGTCTTTTGCACCATGTGTGCCAAGAGATGTCCGTCCGGTGCCATTACTGTCGACCGTGACAACAAGACTTGGACCCTGGAGCCTTTTAGATGTATCGTTTGTGAGACTTGTATAGAAGGATGTCCCCGGGAAGCTATCAAGCTCATAGAACAATGGCGCACTCCGGCTTGTGCTAAACCTACTGAAGTTTACCGGAGTGCGGCGAAACAAGTGTAGAGACCAAGAAAAAGGGAGGGCTGCCCGAGGCAGGCAGTTATACAGGCGAGGTGAAGATATAATGTGTTTGGCCGTTCCCGGTAAAATAGTGGAATTATTGGACCATAAAATGGTCCGCATAGATATAAACGGCAACCTGGTGGAAGCGAGTGCCCGACTCAGTCCTACCGCCCAAGTGGGAGATTACGCACTGCTTCATGCCGGTTTTATCATCGAGATAATTGATGAGGGACTGGCCCGGGAGACTATAGAGCAGTATAAAAAGCTGCCCGGGCTGTAAGATGGATTAACATCTCTCCCGCATCTGCCAGTAGGTAAACGGAGCAGGTTTTAATTCCAATTTAATGTTACAATTATGTAAATACCTATTATGGGAGTTTGCCATAATGAAAAATCAGGATGACAATTTTAAAAGACCGACTTTTAAGAAAAGGCGATTATGCTAAACTAATATATTAAATCTGCTTAGAAAAAGGTGGGAGATTAGATGTGTGAACAGGAATTTATGGTTTTCAAAGCGGTTGCTGAAACCAAAAATATTACTGCCGCAGCGAGACGGTTGCATATTAGCCAACCGGCCATCAGCCTGCAGATCCAAAACATTGAAAGCCACTACGGAACAAAATTTTTCAACCGCAGCAATAAAGGTGTGACACTAACCAAAGCGGGTACCATCTTTTACAACTATGTCTGCAAAATGCTCGATATGCTTGATAATGTACAGCAGGAGATAAACGAACTTTCCGAAGATCACCGTGGTGAGGTGAAAATAGGAGCAACTCTGACCATTGGAGAATATGTTATTCCGAATATTCTAGCCTGTTTGTATAAAATAAGACCTGATATCGATTTTAAGGTAAGTATTGCCAACACCGAAACCATAGAAAGAGACATACTGGAAAGAAAGTTCCGCATCGGTTTAGTGGAAGGACCAGTATCTCAGAACAAGGATTTGGTGGTAGAGAATTTCTGGCATGATGAACTGGTGGTAGTTGTTCCCTATCATCATCCTTGGGCTAAAAAAGGGAGTGTTACTTTAAATGAACTTTCCAAAGCCCGAATGATTTTAAGAGAGGTTGGTTCGGGAACACGCAAAGTGCTTGAGCTCTGTTTGGAAGAAAAAGGGTTTAACATCTCGGATTTTAATATCACCATGGAATTAGGCAGTACTCAATCAATTAAACAGGTTGTGGCTACCGGTCTGGGCGTCACCATTATCTCCGCTTTAACCGTACGCAGAGAATGTGAGGAGAAGATACTAAAGGCCATAAAAATTCAAGATTTATACTTGGGACGTCCCCTTAATATTTTAACCAATGCCAACAATACCAAGACCAAAGAAGAACGTTATTTTGTCGATTTCCTTCATAACAAGGATTTGTTTGAAAGGGTATTAAACATGGATTGCTCTCAAGATAACTTCGATGATATGCAAGAGGAATAATCACCATGCAACAAGATGCTTTGGTTGCTGTAGTGCAAATGGCCTCAGCCTTAGGTGAGATAGAAGAGAATGCCGGTACCATTGTTGAACTGACCCATGAAGCGGTCAAGTCAGGCGCTCAGTTTATCCTTTTCCCTGAAATGGCTTTGCAGGGTTATTCCTATAAAAATTTAGATACGCTTGCTGTCACCGTAGATGATCCGGTGATAAGGCAGTTGTCAAATACTGCTTGTAACCTGGAGGTTACATTACTGGTGGGCTTTGCAGAACGCTCAGACGATACCACCAGGCCTTATATTTCTCAATTGATAGCATTCCCGGACGGAAATACAAAAGTGTATCGCAAGGTGCATTTAGGACGTTTGGAAATGGAGCAGTTTACACCAGGAAAGAAATTCCCTGTTTTTGAAAGCCATGGTGTAAAATTTGCGGTAGGAATATGCTGGGATTGGCACTTCCCAGAGCTGGCTGCGATCTATTCTCTTAAAGGCGCAGAAGTCCTCTTTGCACCGCATGCTTCGCCAAGCACGGCAGGTGATCGCCATAAGATTTGGCAGCAGTACATGGGAACCAGGGCCTATGATAATTCAGTGTATATAGCAGCATGTAATATGTGCGGTTCAGACAGGATGGGAAGAGGGTACGGCGGGGGTGCGATGGTTTGGGGTCCGAAAGGTGAAATTATCGCCCAATCACTTGATAAATCCGAAGAGATTCTGTATGCTCGCTTGTCTGCCCAACCATTAAATAATTTGCGCACCAGAGAACGCAAGTCAATGAAAGACAGTTTTTTTCTGGCCGACCGCAAAAAGGAACTATATCATGAACTGCTGGAATTGGAAGTAGAATAAAGACTTCGAATATATCTCCATCTAAAATTTTTCTGCATTTGGGAGATGTTTTATGAAAAAATGGACTAAGAAGTTATGGCTGCTTTTTACTGCAATGAAAACCGGATTAATCCTCTTGGGTTTGACTGCTCTGCTTTCTGGTATTGGCACTTTCGTTTCTGAAGATGTATATGCTCTAGTCTGGCTCAAATTGCTCTTTGGCCTTCTGTGTATTAATCTTATCGTTTGCAGTATCAGCCGATTTAATAGTGCTGTTAAACGGTCATTTCACCCGCAAATTCCCCGCAATATACATGCAGTCCCTCAAAGAATTAATTATTCCGTAACCGGGAATTCAAGTGAACTGCGCCAGCAACTCGAAAATGTTCTTAACACCAGGGGATACCGTTTGGATATGGCCGAAACAACGGATGGTTGGGCCTTTACCGCTTTGAAGCACCGTATGGGTTATTGGGGTTCCTATATCGTTCATATCGCTTTTGTTCTTATAGTAATTGGAGTAATGATGGGGGCCTGGGGATTTTCCGGCGGTTTCATGGGATTGAGCGGGGATACCGTAAAGTTTAATGATATAAATTTTAATAAAGGAAGTGCAGATAAAGGTTACAGTGTCAGGATTAATGCGATTGAGGATCGTTATTTGGCCAACGGTGAAAGAGACAACTGGTATACAAATATAAGCATAATACAAAGCGGCAGGGAGCTAGCCACGGGAACACTATCCGTTAATCATCCGTTTAAGTATGACGGAGTTTATTATTACCAAAGCAAGTATGCTGATTACGCCTTCATTAGCGTGGAACTTGACGGCAGGAAGATTAGCAGTATGATTCCCCTTGGACTGACTGCGGATGCCAGTACGGCAAAGACCGATTTTCACTATCGTTTGCCCCAAAAAATTCAGAACAGTCTGTATGTTAAAGGGCTGAAGCTGCAGAACAGACCGGTGGTATATTTGCAGGTATACGGTACCGGGGACAAAGATGCTCTGTTGCAACTAACACCAGGTCAGAGTGAATTTGTTTTTAATCAATATAAAATAACTTTGGAGAACTTGACTAATGCTACTGGCTTGCAAGTTAAATATGACCCGGGGGTGCCGGTAGTCTGGCTGGGATGCGGGATGCTATTGCTGGGGTTAATATTGTCTTTCTATTGGCGTCCTTTGCTGGTTTCCGGTGTATTCTTAGAAAAAGGACAAACCGGAACATTGTCGATGGGTATGTCTATGGGTAAAATGGCCAAACCAAATGAAATAGAGTTCAGTAATATATTAGAGGCTTTATTGTCATCCTGACAGCAAATATTGAATAGGAGAATAATTTGATGAATCAACTGCAAAGTCTTGAAAGTTATAGCTTTTATTTAACCGTAATCGCCTATTTTTTAGCCATGATGGTTTATTGGATCAGGATGGGGAGCAAGAATAAAGCAGTGGGGAAGGTTGCTGCAGTCTTGGCGGTTATAGGCTGGGCTGGCAATACCATTACATTGATTACGCGAACCATGCTGGCACACCGATTGCCTTTGTCCAACGGGTATGAATTCATCCTGACTTTTTGTTGGGCAACCGTTCTAATTTTATTATATTACGAATTTCGTTTTAAACTTAAGGCACTGGGAGCATTCGTAATGCCTGTTCCGTTCCTGCTTCTGGCTTTCATAGTAATGACCATGGGAGCCAATGAGAGGATTATTCATGCCATCCCCCCGGCATTGAAAAGCTACTGGCTGACCTTTCATGTAATTACCGCTATTTTTTCTTACGGGGGTTTTGCTGTATCATTCGGTTTGGCAATAATGTATCTCATAAAGACTCAGACCGGCACAAATCCAAATGTTGGGATTGTAGCGCGATTCCCTGAGGCAGAAGTACTGGATGAACTGTGTTATAAGGTAATTATCTTTGCGTTCTCTTTTTTAACTTTGGTAATTATTACCGGAGCTATCTGGGCCAATTATGCCTGGGGCACCTATTGGTCATGGGATCCCAAAGAAACATGGTCTCTCATTACCTGGTTTATCTATGCCGGATACCTGCATGCCCGCCTGATGTATGATTGGAAAGGAAAACGGGCGGCCTGGCTTGCCGTCTTTGGATTTGCCGCGGTTCTCTTTACATTCTTTGGTGTAAACTACCTGCTTCCGGGGTTACATTCCTATGCATAAGTATATTAGAAAGACGGTTAGTTAGATTACTGGCTGAACCCTACCATTTACCATAGGCAATTTTTCTATACAATATCTTTTTCCATATCTTTTATTCTACCTTCAAGAAACTTGTTGGTTAAAGCAATTACCAAGGTCTGCCTACCCATTTCTTACATTATCTATTATTTCCAAAGAGCCTCTTTCTCCGATTATCGCCGAAAAAGTGAACCACCGTGCTGATAAAAAAGTGAGCCACTTTTACTCGTTTAAAAATGAACCACCCAGCCCCAATATTAACCCCTGAAGATTATTTCAATAAATTAGTGTAGATTTCTTTTAATTTGAGAGTTTTGCATAATTCACTTTTAGAATTGTCATCCTGAGGCAAAAGCCGAAGGATCTTTCGAACTCTGAGTGGGGAAGATCCTTCGCTTTGCTCAGGATGATACTCTTATTCATAGCAATGATAGGTTGTTTTTTTTGATTATGCAGAACTCTCAATTTAAAAGTTGGAGTTGGGTATTTACAACAAAAACTTGTAGACTACCTTAACTATTATCTGTTTGTGAAGTCTTTAATAAGGAAATATGATTGAATTATCAGAAACCTTTATAGCGCGCGTTAAATCTATTGGTTTAGAAAAGGAGGATCATTTCAATTTGACGAACCTGGCAACACAATAAGCGTAATAGGAGGAAGTCAAATGCTAGACAATAATGAGAAAATATCGAATAACTACTTTGACGGTTTAGAGGTATCAACTACCCATAAAATAATATTTTATATTATTATGATGGCCTATTTTTTTGAGCAAATGGATAATTGGAATTTCGGTTTTATTGCTCCTGCATTAATGAAATCATGGTCATTAACAATGGCCCAGGTCAGTCAAATTACTTTTGCTTATTTTATGGCTATGACTCTTGGTGGACTTACTGGTGGAATAGTTTCCGATTTTATCGGTCGCAGAAAAACTTTTCTAGGCGCCATATTCCTGTTTTCAGCTGCTTCCATAGCTAATGGATTTGCAACCAGCTTATCAATGTTTATCGTCACCAGGGCACTGACGGGTTTCGGTGTTTTTTGTATGATGGTAACTTCACAAGCCTATATTGCCGAGATGGCTCCGGCAGCAACTCGGGGAAAATGGCAAGGTCTTACTGCTGCAGTAGGTTTTTGCGCTGCACCGATTGTTGGTTTCCTATGTTTGAAGATTATTCCTTTACATGCCGAGGCATGGCGATATATTTTCTACTTCGGCGCTATTGGATTTGTCGCTTTTGCCGTGGGTTTAAAATATCTTCATGAATCACCACGCTGGTTGGTAGCGCAAGGAAGAATGCCTGAAGCAGAAAAAATTGTTAAGCAAATTACTGGTGTGAATGTCGACTTAAGCGAAGCTGCATCCAAGGTGGTTCCCCGTGAAAAAGTTATGGATGTGCTGGTAGGCATGTTTTCTCCTAAATATATTAAGCGAACTTTGGTGTTGTTATTTTTTGTCCTTATTTCCACCCCGGCAGGGTTTGTCGTTACGAACTGGACCACAACTCTTCTGAATCAAAGAGGATTAAATGTGGCGGAGTGCTTGCAAGCCTCGTTTATCCTAATGATCGGTGTTCCTGTAGGATTATTTATATCATCGCTGGTCTCCGATAAGGGAGGACGAAAAATTCCTCTTGCAGTACTGTATGCCTTAGCCGCTGTGTTGGCAATTATTTTTGGACGTGTGAACGGATTTTTACCTATTGTCAGCGTCGGATTTCTGTTAATTGCCTGCATTATGGCCGGGAGTTTCATTTCTTTCAGTTATATTGCTGAATCTTACCCAACAAAAATGCGGAATACCGCTACCGGTACCCATAACGCATTAGGACGTTTTGCAACATCGGGATTCCAGCTTGTTATACCTGTGCTTTTTGCCCAGTATAAATTTGCAGGTGTTTATACCGCTGTAGCAATTATGTTGATTCTTCCAGTCGCGGTAGTGCTAATATGGGGAATGCGTACGGGCGGTAAATCCCTGGAGGAAATCAGTTAAATCAGTATTTATAATAATATTAATAAGGAAGGAGTAAAAGCCTTGAGAAATTACTTGGAAACTGAAAAGCATTTGATTACTTTGCAATTTGAGTCGGAAGAAAAGTTTTTAGCCGAGTTGCGATCAGGAAATTATACTGTAGAAAATCCACTCGTAGTTGAAAATCCCTATTTAATTAATCCGCTTGCCGCCGTTATTTGTTTTAATACTGCTGAAGAAACGACTGCTGAAATTACCGTAAAAGGTAAAGCAGCAGAAGGCGATTTTAAACATACCTTTCCTGCTGCTAAAGAGCATGTGCTGCCGATTTACGGATTGTATGACAATTATGAAAACACGGTGGTTATAACTCTTGGCAATGGTCAAACAACACAAGTCAGAATTAAGGTTAAAGAATTAAATGTCAATAAAGCGCTCTATTGCCATACCACTTATGAGTATTTTGGGAAAGATCTGATGTTGCTCTCGACTACTACGCCTTTAATTGATTCATGTAGAAGTGTGGGTTTTGATTATGCCGGTGATTTAAGATGGATGATAACCAATATGCAAAGCTGGGATATTAAGAAACTGGCGAACGGAAGATTATTGTACACTTCTTATCGGACAATACAAAAACCCTACTATTGCGTAGGACTCACGGAGATGGACTTGTGCGGAAAAATCTATAAAGAATATCGTTTGCCCGGCGGGGTCCACCATGATGCCGTAGAGTTGGAAAATGGCAATATATTAGCTGCTTCTGATAATGATTTCAATGATTCGGTTGAAGACTATGTGGTTGAGCTTGACAGAGCTACCGGGAACATACTCAAATCGTGGGATCTGAAGAATATCCTGCCGAGAGAATTAGGAAATGCAGGAGACTGGAATTACCACGACTGGTTCCACAATAATGCGGTTTGGTATGATAAACCAACCAATTCCATCACTATGTCAGGAAGGCATAAAGATGCCATCATCAACTTCGACTATGATACCGGTAAATTAAACTGGATCCTGGGTGATCCTGAAGGCTGGGGAGAAGAATGGCAGAAGTATTTCTTCAAAAATGTTACCAACGGGGATTTCGACTGGCAATATGAACAACATGCTGCTCAAATTTTGCCCAATGGCGATGTTTTCGTTTTTGACAACGGAACCTATCGTTCTAAAAATGAAGCCAACCGTGTTGATCCCCAAGAAAATTTCTCCCGTGGCGTAATCTACAGAATTGATACTGATAAAATGGAAATTGAGCAGGTTTGGCAGTACGGGAAAGAAAGAGGAGCAGAATTCTATTCTCCTTATATATGTAATGTTGATTATTATGGTGAAGGACATTATATGGTTCACTCGGGTGGTATAGCGACCTACAGAGGCAAACATACCGATGGCTTAGGCGCCATGCTCTTGAACAAGTATAATGACGAGCATATCCATTTAACTTTGGAATCCATTACGGTTGAAGTACAAAATAATGAAGTTAAGTACGAATTGAGAGTCCAGGGTGGTAATTATTACCGGGCAAGAAGAATTAGCCCCTATGATGAAAAAACCAATTTTGTTTTGGGTAAGGGCGAAATGCTGGGTGGATTTGGAGTAACGCCGGAGTTTATGAAAGTTAAGTTTAAAGACGCTGAAACAGAACTGCCTGAACAACATAACCTAAGTTTGATATTGGAAGAAGACCGGTTGGCTGTTCGCGCCACATTCAGGGAAGGATCTCAAGTTTTTCTTGAATTAGCAGGCCGACAAGGGTCGAAGTTCTACTTAATACCTACGGAAGTTCATGATGTTACAGCTGCCTGTGTTGATTTTGAGAAGCAAAACGACAATGACTTCCAATTCTATGTAAGCAGGGAAAGCTTGTCCGGGGATTATGATATTTATCTGAATATTGATGATCTAAGATATGATACCAAGTGTTCAGTAAAATTATAAGAGAAGGGTAAGCGTATAATTACGTATACCTCATAAGATTGGTAAACCAGCCCACCTTTCTCCGATTATCGAGAAGGGTGGGCTGGTTGATGATTTGCTCTATGGAGTGACAATAAAATGGAAAAGCTCATCGTTTTAGGAACCGGTCATGCATTAACGACAAACTGTTATAATACATGTTTTGCGTTAACCCATGAAAACGAATACATCTTGGTTGATGCAGGCGGGGGCAATGGTATATTGGGAATGTTGGAAAAGGCTAAAATTCCGGTTGCCAACATTCATAATGCTTTTGTTACCCATAGGCATTCTGATCATATACTTGGCATACTCTGGATTATTCGCAAAATAGCAATGCTTATTCATACTGACCAATATGAGGGCAATCTTAATATCTACGGCCATGCCGAAGTGATCCAGAATATATTAACGCTCATGCAAGTAACGCTTGATGCGGGAATTATTGGATTAATCGGTAAAAGGATTATGCTCTTTCCTGTAGGGGATGGACAAAAGGAAACCCTGGGCGGTTTAGAATTCACTTTTTTTGATATCCATTCGATAAAGGCTAAACAATTTGGTTTTAGGGTAAAACTGAAAAATGGAGAGACTCTTACCTGCATGGGAGATGAACCGTATAATTCATTATGCCGGAAATATGTTGAAAATAGTGACTGGTTATTAGGTGAAGCGTTTTGTCTTTATCGTGACCGTGAAATTTTTAAACCTTACGAGAAACATCACAGCACCGTAAAAGATGTCTGTGAAATAGCTGCCCAACTAAAGATAAAGAATCTGGTTTTGTGGCATACCGAGGATCGGAATTTAATCCATCGCCAAAAATTGTATACGGCCGAAGGACGAAGATACTACTGCGGGAATTTGTATGTTCCTAACGATCTTGATGTGCTGATCTTAAATGAGGCAGAAGCATCCTGGTAAAGAATACTTAAACCTTTTGCAGTAAGGTTTTAAGCGAATTCTGGACTAGGAATATGAGTTATCAACAAATTTTCTCATACTATTCAAAAATAATTGTATATTTGGATTGTGTAGTTTCGTACAGCTAACGCAGCCAACAAACGCTTTTAATGATGGTTTTATGGGTACAGCAGTTAATAGTCTGCTCTTATTTCCGAACGTCCTGGCAATTGAAGTTGATAAACCAATTGCCAAGCCGCTTGCAATGGTTGAGGTATATAAATCCTGGTTTACGGTTCGAAGCACGATGTTGGGCTTATTAATCCTTTTAAATAAACGTTCATAAATACTATTCATTTGTTCAAAATCTAAAATGGCATAATTACTTTTAGAAATTTCGCTGATAGAAATAAAAGGTTTATCTGCCAAAGGAGAGTTTTTGTCAACCAGTACTAAATATTCACACTCAAAGAGAAAATTAAAGGTAAGGTTATTATCATCAAAGAATTTGGAGTCAAAATCATCCTCTATGATATTAACCAGTCCAATTGCATTGTGGTTGGTACAGATATCATGGATTAATTGGGAAGGGCTTTTTTCAAGTATTAATAAATCAATATGGGGATATTTTATCCGAAATTGATGCAATAATTTAGGTAAACCCGAAGTAGAAAAAAACGGTGTAAGGAAAATAGTTAATGCTTCATCTTTATCGTTATTAATTTGAGGATTTACAGCGGCAAATAATTCAGCAATCTTAAGCAGGATTTCTTCCGCTTTTTCAACAACTTTTTCGCCTTCCGCAGTAAAATAAATTTTATTACCGGAGCGGTTTAAAATAGACACACCGATATGCTTTTCCATGGAGTGAATGGCATTACTTAACCCTTGCTGGGAAATATACAAATTTTCAGCTGCCTTACTGATGGAGCCAGCTTTGTGTACTTCAACCAAATATCGTAAATGCTCTATCTGCATCCAAGGTCACCATCCCAATTACAAAATCAATAATAACGGAATTCAAATTGATGGGTCGGGTATAGAAACAGGAAAATATCAATGTTAATGCTAGCAGTCTGTGTTAGAACTTGGCTCCCAATAGCCAACAAAATAATACTAATTC
>ENA-UOOE01000679-UOOE01000679.1-fermentation-metagenome-genome-assembly--contig:-NODE-679-length-31957-cov-7.398094_pt1 | contig 31957 bp, 35 predicted proteins | sample MGYA00245776_ERZ724021 | MGnify/ENA primary metagenome ERZ724021 (study PRJEB28704, sample SAMN03018321) | fermentation metagenome | biome: anthropogenic terrestrial biome; feature: soil; material... | reverse complement strand
CTATAGCCTTAGATTTTAACAATAACTATTTGACTATATCTGCAAAAAGAGATGACTCTATAGAAGATAAAGATGAAAACTTTGTAAGACGTGAAAGAAGATATGGTGAATTTAGAAGGAGTTTTTACATTGATAATGTAGATGACAAAAACATTACAGCTTCTTTTAAGGATGGAGTTTTAAATATTAACCTTCCAAAACTTTCACAAGGTAAAAAACAAGGCAGGAAAATAGATATACAATAAGAAATTACTTACTATGAAATTAATATAACTAAGCTAAAGAGCACTATAAATAAACTTTACAGTGCTCTTTAGCTATTCCTGATGTATAACATCTAAATTACCAAATTTACTGAACTGGCCCATCCATGCTAATTTTACAGTACCTGTAGGACCATTTCTCTGCTTTGCAATAATACATTCCGCCACGTTTTTGTCTTCTGTATCCTTGTTATAGTATTCATCTCTATACAAAAACATAACTATATCTGCATCCTGCTCTATTGATCCAGATTCTCTTAAATCTGACAGCATAGGTCTATGATCCGTTCTAGCTTCAGGCGCACGTGATAATTGGGACAAGGCAATAACAGGGCATTCCATTTCCTTTGCAAGTGCTTTTATGGACCTAGATATTTCTGAAACTTCCTGCTGCCTATTTTCCGAGCCTTTACCTCCACTCATAAGTTGTAGATAATCTACAACTATCATATCTATACCATGTTCCATTTTTAATCTCCTGCATTTAGACCTCATTTCCATAATAGATATGCCTGCAGTATCATCTATAAATATCTCTGCAGCAGCAAGAGGCCCTGAAGCTCTAGCTATACTTTCCCAGTCCTTATCTTCCAAATTTCCTGTTCTTAAATTCAACATATCTATATGTGCCTCAGAACATAAAAGCTTATAAGCTAATTGTTCCTTTGACATTTCAAGAGAAAATATAGCTATTTTTTTACCTTCCCTTAAAGCTGCATATTCCGCTATATTTAATGCAAATGTTGTTTTACCCATAGAAGGTCTAGCTGCTACGAGTACCATATCTCCCTTTTGAAAACCTGACGTTTTAGCATCTAACTCCCTAAATCCAGAGGCTATTCCTGTAGTTTCACCTTTATTATTAAATAACCTCTCTATTTCAATAAATCCTCTTTCAAGTACAACATTCATAGGCTCAAAATCAGAAATTTTTCTATTACTTGACAAATCAAATATAGATTTTTCAGCCATATCAATGGTTCCTGTAACGTCATTTTGGTTTTTATAACTTTCTTCTATTATCTTCGTAGAAGCCCTAATAAGTTTTCTTAAAGTAGATTTATCCTTTACAATTTTTACATAGGATTTCAAATTAGCAGTGGACACTATTGATCCGCTTAATTCACTTATATAAGTTATACCACCTGCTGCTTCAAGCTTCGATTTAGATTTTAAGTTTTCAGTCAAAGTTATTATATCTACAGCTGTATCTTTTTTATATAAATCAAGTATTGAATCAAAAATAACCTTATGTGAATCCTTATAAAAATCCTCGGTATTTAAAACTTCCATAGCTTCAACTATAGAAGTTTTATCAATAAGCATAGATCCAATTACACCTTGTTCAGCCTCTATATTATGAGGTATGCTCCTAATAGATGTATCCATACAGATGCCTCACTCCCTAGAATAACAATTACTTTAAGCAACCACTCCGTTTACTTAAAATCAGAAAATTAATTTCATAAGTTCCTCGATATTTGATACAGCTTTAACTTCTATATCCTTAATATCACTAGGTACTTCTTTTAAATTTTCTACAGGCAGCAGCATTGTTTTTATTCCCTTTCTCCTGGCACCATAGGCTTTCTCAAATATTCCACCTACAGGTTTTATCTTTCCTCTTAAAGATATTTCTCCTGTTACAGCTACATCCTGCCTTATAGGTTTTTGCAAGAGGGCACTTATAATACAAACTGTAATAGCAGCTCCTGCGGAAGGACCATCAATCCTTCCTCCTCCTATTACATTTACATGGATATCATAATCACTCATATCTTTATCTGTTATCTTTCTTATAACTGAAGCGGCATTAAATACAGAATCTTTTGCCATACTTCCTGCTGTATCATTAAATCTTACAATTCCTTTACCTTTTTCTTTAGCTTTAAATGTAACGGCTTCTATTTCTATAGTAGAACCTATATATCCACTTACTCCTAGTCCATAAATATGCCCAATTTCATAGGTAGATTTTGAAGGCACTTCATCAAAAGATACAAGTCTACTTATAGATATAACTTTCTTTAAATCCTCTACTGAAATTTTAACTTTATCATTTAAATCACTTATTCCATTATTATAAAGGACATACCCGTAGACATCTGATAATATATTAATAGCTTTTCTGCCTTCAATTGTATATTTACTTATAAGTTCAGAAACCCCACTCTCAATTTCAATATTAAGTTTTTCAGCAGCATTTTCCACTATTTTCTGTATATCATTTACAGAAAGTGGCTCAAAATAAACCTCAGTACACCTTGATCTTAGAGCTGGATTTATTTCACTTGGCTCTCTTGTAGTAGCTCCTATAAGTAAAAAGTCTGCAGGAGCTCCCTTATCAAATAAATACTTTATATATTTAGGCATATTCTCATCATCTGGATCATAATATGAAGATGAAAATTCAACTCTTTTATCTTCCAGCACCTTTAACAATTTATTCTGGAGCATTTCATCCAGTTCTCCTATTTCATCAATGAAAAGCACTCCACCATGAGCTTCTGTGACAAGTCCAGGTTTCGGTTCTGGTATTCCTACTTCTGCTAGATCTCTCTTACTTCCTTGGTATATTGGGTCATGTACAGATCCAAGAAGTGGATTTGTAATTTCCCTAGGATCCCACCTTAAAGTACTTCCATCTACTTCTACAAACTTGGCATCTTTTCTAAAAGGTGTAAATTTTAACTTTTTTGCTTCTTCTAAGGCAATTCTAGCAGCTGTAGTTTTGCCTACTCCTGGTGGCCCATATAAAATTATATGTTGTGGATACGGTGAAGCTATTTTAGACAATATAGACTTTATGGCTCTTTCTTGACCAATTATTTCCTCAAAACTTTCAGGCCTTAAAAGTTTTTGAATATTTTTACTAAGCCCCTTAGAATCCAGCACCTCAAGTTGAGCATACTTTTTTAAAGTTTTTGCATTTTCAGGTCCTCTTCGCTTTTTTATAATGCTAAGTCTAATATCATCCATATACTTATCCTGATGTTCTGTAAGGTTTTTCTCTACTTCCTTCTCAATCTTAGTTCTTACATATCTTTCCGCTAATGTTTCCGCTATCCAGTTATTGGTATTTTCTATTGCATCATATACGTTGGATTCATCAGGTATATTAGTTAATCCTTTTCCATCACTAACTATTTTGTTTAGAGCATATATTCTTTCAAATAAATTATCACTATTTACATATTTTTTTAAATTATACCTTACTATTCTAGAATTTACAGTACCTTTATCCATTATTTTTTTCAAAAGATCATATAAAACTTTTACTTGAGTATTTATTGGAATAGAATCATTTAATTCCCTATTTAATCCATCAACAAATTGTAATTTCACAAATTTTCCTCCTTATTTCTCTGCAATAACTACTTTTATTTTAGTGGATATCTCAGGATATAATTTAATTTCTATATCATAGGTACCAAGTTGTCTTATGTTGTTAACTACTATTTTCTTTTTATCCACATTTATATGAAATTTTTTGTTTAATTCATCTGAAATGTCCTTACCCGTTATCGAGCCAAACAATCTTCCATTTTCTCCTGATTTTACAGTTAATTTTATCTCTTTTCCCTTTAAGTTAGCAGCAAGTTTTTGTGCTGCTTCTATTTCAGCAAGTTTTTCTTTTCTCTCTGCTTCCTTTTTGTTATTCAATATATGGAGATTTGACTGATTTGCTTCTTGTGCAATTCCCCTTGGTATTAAATAATTTCTAGCATATCCATCTGAAGCATTTATTACTTGCCCTTTTTTCCCTAAAGTCTTTACGTCCTTTAATAATATAATTTTCATCTATCCTTCACTCTCCTTAGTATATTCATTTATAGCCCCATCTAATTTTTCCATAGCCTCATCTATGGTTACAGATTTTAATTTAGCTCCCGCCATAGTCATATGCCCTCCCCCGCCTAAGCCTTCCAGTATAATTTGGACATTTATATCCCCTAAGGATCTAGCACTAATAAATACTTCATCTTTTATTTTAACAAAAACAAATGATGCTTGAATACCTGTAATATTTAGTAGCTCATCTGCTGCTTGGGCAGCTAATAATAAATTTGCCATTTCTGGAGGACATATGGCTATAGCAATACCATCTTTTATCTTTGCCGACTTTATAATTTCAGCTCTCTTTAAATAAGTTTCAAAATCATAAGAGAAAAGCTTTTTTATATCTATAGTGTCTGCTCCCAATCTTCTTAACAATGAAGCGGCCTCAAAAGTTCTTACACCAGTTTTAAAATAAAAGTTTTTTGTATCCACACATATACCTGCAAGAAGTGCCTCTGCTTCTATTGGCTTTATGTTTGGTTTTTCTACCATATAAGGCAGCATTTCAGTAACTAATTCAGAGGTAGATGAAGCATAAGGTTCAATGTAACTTAAAAGAGATCTTTTAATAAGATCTGTAGTTCTTCTATGATGATCTATTATAACTATTCTATCAAACTTCTTAACTAATTGCATATTTTGCACATGTCCTTCACTATGTACATCTACAATTATAAGAAGGCTATTTTCATCTATCTTATCTTCACAATTTTTACTGTGTATGAAAACATTATCATATTCCTTCTCTTTTTTTATCTTATCTAATATAATTTTTATACTTTCATTACTATCATCTAATATGATAAAGCATTCTTTATTCATTAAACTAACTACACTGCGAATTCCAACAGCAGCTCCTAAACAATCTATATCAGGATTTACGTGTCCAATTATAAACACATTTCTACTATCCTTTATTATATCTACAAGAGCATGAGCTATTACCCTAGCCCTTACTTTTGTTCTTTTCTCAATTTCCTTAGTCTTTCCTCCATAAAACAAAAGCTTATCTCCATTTTTTACAACTGCCTGGTCTCCTCCACGTCCCAGAGCCAATTCCTTAGCCGATACTGCATATTTTTCATTTTCTAGGGGAGTATCCCCTCCTCTACCTACTCCAATACTTAGAGTTACTGCAAGTTTATTTCCCATACTTATTTCTCTAATAGTATCAAGTATTTCAAATTTCTTTTCCATTTCTTTTTCTATGTACTTATTTTGTACGCAGAATACATATTTATTTGATTCGTACTTTCTTATCATAGCATTTAAACTTTGAGCATAACTATTTATGGTTCTCTCTATTTCAGCTATTATAAGTGGTCTGTCGTCTTCTTCCATAGGTTTTACTACATCATCAAAATTGTCAACTTCCATTAGCATTACTGCATCTTTGTTTGCATTTACTGAAGTCATAATTTTAAAGGGTTTTGTTACGTCATAGAAATATAAAAGCATAATTTTATCTTTAGAGTTTTCTGAAGTATCAACTATATTAGTATATATATCATAGTATTTGTCCTTAATCTTTATATATCTAAATATAGTTTCCTTTCCGTTTGCTACCTGCTTAACATTAAAATCTCTTACCACATTTTTAATATTTTGACCTAGTATGTCTTTTCCTTCTAGTATAGAGGAAAAGTTTTGATTATACCAGAGTACATCACCAGTAATCTTTATTATAACAAGTGGGAAAGGAAGTTTTACGAGCGTATTTCTAGTAGCTATATCAAGTTGGGATGAAAAATCTTCTATAAACTTTTTCCACTTACTTTTTTTATTTTTTGTGTTTTTTATATTGTAAATTACAAGAAATGTATATAGACAAACAGCTATAATTCCCACTATCATATGCCCATATTCCATCAATATTAAAATGAGAAGAGCAATTATCACCATGTACACTTTATTACCCGTTATAAAATAATTGTACTTATTATCCATTAAATGAGCCCCCCATTTACTGTTTTTTCAATTTCCTATAAGGGTCAAGTTTTCTAAAGTCAAGTATCATGTCTACAAACCCAGCTAAGTCATACACTAACGATAGCTTAGTCATGAGTGTAAATACTATAATCAAGACAATAATTTTTTTAGATACTTTACACCTGTTCATAAGATAGTATGTAAACAATGACACTCCATCTAGTAAAAGCACAAGTTGAAGTATAAGTTGTGAAGAATTAATTAAATACTGTCCAATTGCCATGTTATTTCTATCAAATAATATTCCTAAAACAAGTATAACACCAATTAGTGTCCCTACTCTTGTATTCATGTACCATTGACTAAAAGGTTTTACTTCTTTAACCTCATATTTTAACTTTTTAAGCACAGCCCTTGTTATTATGTAATTTAGATATGCCAAAACAAATGAAACAGCTATAATTATTCCTGGAATAAGTCTCATAATAAACTCTGGTGTAAACATTTTAAGTATGTATTCCATAGACGCCAACTGACTGCTGGATCCCCCTGACTGCTGATAAATACTTTTACTTGCTTCCATATATTGGTTGAATTGTTTAACCATTTGACTTACAAAACCATATATCCCATTATTACTCATTAAAGCTATGTAAATAGTAATATAAATTGTTATTCCTAAAGCCATTGCTATGGAAAGAAAAATAATTGTAGTTCCAAAATTTTTTTTATTTTTCACGCAATATCCTAGTGTAAGTCCTGTAAGTCCAATCATTATTATTGAAGATATTGCATATATAGGATCGTAAAACATTGCTATAAATATACCACTAGCTATTACAGAAATCAAAGTAACTTTATAATTATGCCTAATATACAAAATCGTTATAGGTATTGGTACTATAAAATTAGCAGCTACGGAAAATATAGGTATATATACATTTACAAGCAATATTATTACTGTAAGTGCGGTGATAAGTCCTGCCTCTGCTAGAGCTTTTGCATTATATGTTTTATTCTGCATTTTTACCTCCGTTATTCTCTTTCTTTAAGATAATTATATAGTTTGCTTAAGTCTTTTCCATCTTTTTCTATATTATCTTCTTCAATTATACCAATTTTTAATTTCTTTTTCATAGTTTGATCTACTGATTTATGCGAATATCCAAGTCTTTCTGCAAGTAAATATAATACTATTATTCCTCCGGAAATACAGTCTAGTATGGATTCTTGTGCCACATTGCTGCCTCTTGTAAGCAATTTAAAAAAATCTGCTATTATACACAAAAGATCAGCTTTTAAATCTTCTATTATCTTAACATTATACATTATGTTGAATTTTTCTTTTTTCATACAATCATCCTCCTAGCCTTTAATTATATTTTAGTTACTTTCATAGCTTTATGCAATAAATTAACATTGATTATACTATCTAATAATATATATTAGAATTAAGTTGAAAGCTTATTATATATAATTTAAAAAAAGTGAAGAATAAAAATTCTTCACTTTTATAAATTACTCTGTTGTAAATGGCAATAAAGCTATGTTTCTAGCTCTCTTTATTGCTGAGGTAAGTTCTCTTTGATGCTTTGCACAGTTTCCAGAAATTCTCCTTGGAAGGATCTTTCCTCTTTCTGTAACATATTTTCTTAATTTATTTATATCTTTATAATCTATAAATTCAGATTTGTCCATACAAAAAGCACAAACCTTTCTCTTAGCTCTTCTCATTTTGCCGGAATTTCTTCTTCCGCCTTCTCTATTTGCCATAATATGCTTTCCTCTCCTTACTTTTAAAAAGGTATATCTCCATCATCTACTGGAGTAATATCCTCTCCGTAAATATTTTCATCAAAGCTTTGAGTTTTTCCAAAATTTTCAGATGAAGTTTGATTATGTGAGTTCCTTGCAGATTTCTCTCCCCATTCTAGAAATTGAACTTCTTCCGCAATAACCTCAGTAACATATCTTCTAGTACCGTCTTTAGCTTCATAATTTCTAGTCTGGATTCTGCCGCTAACACCTATAAGTTTTCCTTTACTCATATAATTTGCAGTAGATTCAGCTTGTTTTCCCCATACAACTACAGGAATAAAATCTGCTTCTTTTTGTCCATCTTTAGAAAATCTTCTATCAACGGCTATAGTAAAAGTGGTAACTGCTGTACCATTTCCCGGTGTAAATCTCAATTCTGGATCTTTGGTTAATCTTCCAATTAAAACAACTTTATTCAATTAAAACACCACCTATTTTTCATCCTTTACTATCATATGTCTTATAACTGTATCTGTAATCCTGAACACTCTGTCTAATTCTTTTGGTAATTTAGGATCAGCATTAAAATTTATTAAGGTATAATATCCTTCGTTAACTTTGTTTATTTCATAGGCAAGTTTTCGCTTACCCCAAACATCAACGTTTTCTATTACTCCTCCACCATTTTCTATTACACCCTTAAACTTTTCTATGTTAGCTTTGCAAGCTTCTTCATCTAATGATGGATGTAATATAAATATCGTTTCGTACTTATTCATTGATTCCACCTCCTCCCTATGGACTAATGGCTGTGATCTCACAGCAGGGATTACAATTATTTATTTTACTACTTTTTTAACACTAAATCAATTAATTTTCTAATTATTTTTTATATTTCTTTTTCATCAGGTGCATTTTGCTTAATTATTTTTTTTACACTTTTTTCAAATTTATTTCTTGGAAGCATAACTATCCTTCCACATCCACAACACTTAATCTTTATATCTGCCCCAAGTCTTATTATTTCCCATTCATTACTACCACAAGGATGTCCTTTCTTCATTTCAACTATATCACCAATATAATAAATTTTTTTCATATACTATTCCCCCTTTAAATTTTTTACTACTATATAAGGAGTTTTTATATTTTCCTTTTTTAAAGTTTCTCCTATTTTCCTCCTAAGTTTCATCTCCATATCCCACTGTGTCATAGCCTTAGCCTTACCAGCTACTCTAATAGTTACTCTGTTATCTTTTATATTTGTTATTCCCTGAACAGTAGGTCCTTCGGTAATGGAACTATTTTCTTGGGCAAAATTTTTACATAATTGTGCCATTACTTCTATGACCTTTTGAATATCCTCATCATAAGAAATTTCAACATCCACTGTAACCCTCATATTTCCCTTGGAATGATTAGTTACTTTTGAAATAAGTCCATTAGGTATTATATGAAGATCTCCATTAAAATCCCTTATTTTGGTAACTCTAAGTTCTATACTCTCTACAATGCCACTTTTATCATCTATGCTTATGTAATCTCCTACTGAAAATTGATCCTCAAATAATATAAAAAAACCATTTATAATATCTTTTATAATGCTTTGAGAACCTAATCCAACAGCCACACCTCCTATTCCCGCAAAAGTCAAACCGGTTATACCTACTTTAGGTGATATGACTGTAATTATCGTAAATATTCCAAAAAAGTACACTGCATACTTTAATACACTTTTTAAAATAGCTCCTATAGTTTTAGCTCTTTTGTCATTCAGTGAAATCCTAAAATTTTTTTGTTTTGAAACGTATCTATTTATTATCTTATTTCCTATTTTAATGATAAGATACATAACTATAAGTATAAATATCACTTTAATAATTACCCAAATAAAATTATATATAGTTTGTTTGTATATGGATAATTTACCTATATTAATAGTATCTCCATACATAATAATTTTAAGAAAAGAAAAAATACCACTTTCTTTCATGTTTATATCCATTCCTTTCGCTTTGCTCAAAGCACAAAACATAAATTTCATAGCTTTTAGCGAATTTTGTTTTATAATCAAGTCATACGAATACCAGTTAACTACAAATCACGGGGATACGAGTGGGCTTACTTCAACTATGAAGTAACCCACATATTTAAAGGTGTTACCACCTACCCCATCGCTTTTCTACCTACACGAAAGGTTTGAAATAGCTGTTACAATGCTACTTGGCAATAATTATAAGCATGTCTATATAGAACCTATCAGGAAATACTGGATTCCTGTTCTAATATTCAGTTAGGCAACATAGTTTCTGATACTTTTGTGAAAATCTCTCAGAGCATTATTTATAATATTCTCGAAAATCCTCTTAATACTTCCTTTGATATTAGGCCTCTAATTCATAGTTCCATGAAGAAAAATCTTCCTGAATCTGATATTCTTCCAGTAGAACGTGAAATTACAGTAGAACAAGCCATTTTATTGGCAAAACCTCATGGTTATCATATTAAACCAGTTCAATCTTTACTTCCAGAGTTATAGGCAAATTTGCTTATATTCTAAATTACTTCTTTCATAAATATTTTTAATAATTAACTTTTCTTCCTTTATCAAATTTTTTACTGTATTTATATCTTTACTATCAATTTTTATGCTTATACCACAGCTTTTAGTTATAACTATTGGTGTAGGCATTATATTTACGTCTATTCCCTGTTCTTTTAAAATCTTTTCTCCATTTATAGCTCCATGAGTATTTTTAAAAGTTAATATATAATATTCTTTCATAAATTATAACCTCAGTTTATTAAAACTGAGCCTCCTTGTAAAATTTTACTATTATGTTATATACAACAATACTAGATTATTCTATAATTAATGTATAAAAATTTACTTTTAGTACAAAATTTTTAAAAACCAGTACTTATCTTTTTATATACCCTGATATCAGAAATATGTTCTTATGGATACATATAGATTCTATAATTCACTTTAAATTATAGAATCTATATAATCAACAATATAATTATATAACAAAATGCATTTTATTTTTCATATAATCATAAAAATATGTTTTATTTAATTTAATTATGAAAAAATCAAGAAAGGAGTTCCGAAAATTGTGAATGAATTGATAAACAAAATAAATAAAATCAGTTTATTTTTTATAATTTATACTATAGTTTTTTTAGTATTTTTCAGTACACTTAATTACACTTTACCATTTGTTTTAGCTTTTATTTTTGCACTAATACTAAAAAGACCTACTCTTTTTATTTCTAGAAAACTTAAAATGAGCAATGCACTCTCCTCTTTTATTACTACTATAATATTTTTTACTATAATAATAACGGCACTGTCATTTGGAATATCGATAATTACCCAAGAAACCATACAATTAGGTAAAAACACTCAGCTATATATTTCTAGGAATTCCGATAACATTTATAATTCTTTTTACAAGTTACAAAAATACTATAATAACTTAGATCCGTATATAATAAATGCTTTAGAGAAAAACTTTACAAATTTTATTAATAAATTGTCAAATATGGCAGTAACTATTTCAGGCAAATTGGTATCTTCCTTAATAAACCTATTGACTACAATCCCTTACATATTAATGGTAATACTTTTCACACTACTTACTACATATTTTTTTACCAAGGATATGTCTTCTTCTAAAATAAGTATGAATACTTTGATACCACAAAACAAAACAGATAAGATATTAAAAATATATAATGAAAGTAAAAAGATGTTGGGAAATTACATATTATCTTATTTCATAATAATTTTAATAACTTTTTTGGAAACACTCATAGTATTTTCACTGTTTAAAATTAAATACGCTTTAATTCTCAGTATAACTTGTGCTATAGCAGATTTACTTCCTATTATAGGAATTGGTGCTATATATTTACCCCTTGCTATTATTTATCTGGCAATATTTAATAACTATATTACCTGTATAGGATTAATTATATCTTATATTCTTGTTTCAGTTATAAGGCAAATTATAGAGCCTAAAATAGTTTCTTCATCTCTTGGTATACATCCTGTAGCTGTACTAGCATCATTATTTATAGGTTTAAAAGCAAACGGACTTATTGGCATAATATTTTGCATATTTTTAGTGGTATTTTTTAATATATTTCATAAATTAGACATGCTGTAAAATTTTATAATAAAAAATGTAAACTATTCGTATAATTAACCTCCATATGGCAAAAATTATACTATAGGAGGTTTTATTATGATTAAAAAATTAACATTAGATTCTGCATCTAGAAATTCCGTATACACTTTAAGAGATAAAATAAGTGATGAAATATATCCTATTATTAAATCAGGTAGAACCATAGTAATACTTTGCATAGGAACAGATCGGTCTACCGGAGATAGTTTAGGTCCAATAGTAGGAGATAAATTAAAATTTTTAACAAGAAATAGAGTTGAGCTGTATGGTAATTTACAGTATCCAGTACATGCGAAAAATCTCAAAAATATTATAACTGAAATAAATTCTAAATACAACAATCCTTTTATAATAGCAATTGATGCTTGCCTTGGCACTATTCAAGATGTAGGTAAAATAATAATAGAAACAAAACCCCTTACCCCTGGATCTGCAATGAAGAAATCATTACCTCAAGTAGGAGATTTAAGTATAACAGGTATAGTAAATATCTGTGGTGCCATGGAATTTATGGTCTTACAAAACACCCGGTTGTTTACTGTTATGCAACTTGCAGATACAATTTCTAAAGGATTATATCATTCCATATTAAAAACTATAGGAGGCAAGAAAAATACAAGTTTTTTTCAAAATATAGAAGCTTAATGTTTCATTTATACTAAAAGACTCTATCCCTAAGTATATATTCTATTTCTTTTATATTCTTTCTTCCTAAATCAATTATCAAGATATCTTTATTTTTTATATTTAAATTTGCAAGTCCACCATCTTTTAATTTGCAAATTATAACATCATATTTTGTATCTAACTCATCTGTTACTATAATATATCCTCTTTTTTGCAATTCATCACTTATATAACTTAGATTCTTAGTAACATATATTTTCATATAAAAAGCCTCCTTAAAAGATAATTTTCCCTTAAGAAGGTTTTTTATGTAATTTATTATATTTTCTTATTTATGCATTCTTCTAAAACTTGTTTTTCTTCTTGAGATAATTCATATCTTGACATGCCACTATCAATAGGTTTAGCATAAGTAGTGCTCTCATCTCTTCCATATATTCCTGTAATTATTACCCCATCATTTTTCCCATCTAAAATTGCAATTGAAAAACTCAAGTCACTTCCTACGTCTTCAAAAGCCCTATATCTTATAATAGATATTTTTTGAATGCAGTCCTTCATTTTTAAATTTAAGTTGTTGTAAAGTTCTTTCATCTCTTTAGATTGTTCTTTTACATCATCTATATTATCTAAGTACCCTACAATAAGTTCTTCTAAATTCTTATTGTTTGAACCTCTCATGATTTTTCTATATCTTTTTTCCAATCTGCTTAAAGATCTAAAAATTACCATATCCATAATTAATAATATCAATATTAATACAACTAATCCAATTATAATATAAAGTTGTAAACTTCCTATTGAGCTAATAATTGTTTGCATATCTTTCTCCTTTCATAAAAATGTTTCACATGAAACATTTAAACAAGACTTATTAAATTTTTAGTACATCTAATATTCTCTGCAAATCTTCTTGAGAATAATATTCTATTTCTATTTTTCCTTTATTTTTTTTATCCATTAGTGAAACCTTAGTACCAAATAACTCTTCTAGCTTTTCTTTTATATCTACATAATAGGGATTTTCTTTTTTTATATTATCCTTTTTAGTTGACTTACTAGAATTTAGATTTTTAACAATCTTTTCTATATCTCTAACTGTTAGATTTTCATCTATTATATTTTGTGATAATTTATATTGTAATTCTCCATCTTCCACACCTAAGAGTGCTCTACCATGACCTTCGGTAATAACTCCATCTATTACATACTCTTGAACTCTGCTGTCTAAATTCAAAAGTCTCATGCAATTAGTAATTGCAGTCCTAGATTTACCTATCTTTACACTCAATTCTTCTTGAGTTAAATTAAAATCATTAATTAATCTCTTATAAGCTAAAGCTTCTTCTATTGGATTTAAATCTTGTCTCTGTATATTTTCTATAAGGGAAACTTCCAAAATTTCTTTATCAGATAAATTCATTATGATTGCAGGCACTTCTTTAATATTAGCTAATTTTGCAGCTCTCCATCTTCTCTCACCTGCAACTATGCTATATGTATCATCTCCTGTTTTATTAAGTATAAGTGGTTGTATTATGCCATGCTCTTGTATTGATTGAGAAAGCTGCAATATTTTCTGTTCATCAAAGTTTTTCCTAGGTTGAGTTTTATTTGCACTTATTAAATCAATATCAATAAATATTGCATTTTTTTTGATTTCTGTTTCCTCTTCCAAAGCATTTTCAGGTATTAATGCTCTAAGTCCTTTACCTAATCCATATTTTTTATTCAAACTTGACTCACTCCTTTTGCTTATGCAGAAATTCTTTAGTCAATCTTTCATAAGCCTTAGCACCTTTACATTTATCATCATAAAGTACTATAGGTAGGCCAAAACTAGGAGCTTCAGCTAATCTTATATTTCTAGGTATGGTACTTTTATATACTTTATCCTTAAAATATTTTTTTACTTCTGAAATCACTTGAGTAGACAGATTAGTTCTCCCATCACACATGCTCATAATAACCCCTTCAATTTTTAAATCCTTATTTAAGGATTCTGTTATTAATTGTACTGTGTTAATTAGTTGTCCAACACCTTCCAAAGCATAAAATTCGCATTGAATAGGTATAATCACACTATTTGATGCTGTAAGTGCGTTTACAGTCAAAAGTCCCAAAGACGGAGGACAATCTATAAATATAAAATCAAATTTAGGCGTTAACTTTTTTAAATTATTCTTTAATATCTTTTCTCTATTTTGTTTACTTATTAATTCCACTTCAGCTCCAGCTAATTCTATAGTTGATGGAACTATAAAAAAATTATCTATCAATTCACATTTTTTTATAACGTTATCTATTCCAATATCTGAAGTTAATATATCATATGTAGAAACTTCTAAATTTTCCTTATCAATTCCTAATCCGCTAGTAGTGTTACCTTGAGGATCGATATCTATATTCAATATTTTATATCCTTGCATAGCTAGATAAGCACTTAAATTGATACAGGTAGTAGTTTTTCCAACTCCACCCTTCTGATTAAATATGGATATTACCTTCATCTAAATTCCCTCCTTCCAGTTTTATATATCCATCTTTTTTAATTATATATTTTTATTTAAAAGAATAAAAGAGTTTTTATTCTTAATTAATACTTAAATTTTTCTAAAAAATAAAATGTTTCATGTGAAACATTTTATTTTTTAGAAATAGTAATTATAATTTGAACCTCGTCGTCTGAATCCTCTGAAGTATACTTTGCATTCAAACCATATTTATCAAAAATTTGTTTAATTGTATTTATATATACTTTAGGGGAAAATATCCCCTTTATCTTTTTTCTTTTATTTTTTTTATTGCTGCTGATCTTGTCCAATTCTTTATTGATAAGCTCTTCTGTTTTTTTTACATTTAAAGATTTTTTAATTACAATCTTTAATATTTTTTTCTGAATCTCTAATGTTGGAAGTTTTAATAAAGCTCTAGCATGCCTTTCAGTTAAATTATTCTCTAGTAACATAACTCTAATTTCTTTATCGAGTTTAAGAAGTCTAATCTTATTTGCAATAGTAGATTGCTTTTTTCCTATAGTTTCAGCTAGTTTCTCTTGAGTATAAGAATGATCCTTTATTAAATTATAGTATGCTTCTGCTTCTTCTAAAAAATTCAAATTTTCCCTTTGCAAATTTTCTAAAAGTGCAATTGCAGCAGATTCTTTACCACTTATATCTACTATTATTGCAGGGACTTCAGTAAGTCCTGCCTTTTTTGCTGCTCTTAGTCTTCTTTCTCCAGCAACTAATTCATATTTATTTTCACCTAATTTTCTTACTGACAGTGGTTGAACTATTCCATATGAACTTATAGATTGAGCTAATTCTTCTAAACTTTCTTCATTAAAATATTTTCTTGGTTGATATACATTAGGTAAAATTAAATCTATGGGTATATAATTAACTTTCTTTTGCATATTTAACCATCCCTCTTATGTTTCCTATTGTTAACATTTCTTCACCGTTTTATAAAATCCTTCTAATTTATATAATTTTTATCCGACAAATTATTCTATTTATTTTAGTGGTTTTTTAGAAACTATGCCTGCTTTTCTTGGATACATATTAGGTGTTCTTTTAATTTTTTTTATTACAACTAAATTATGATTAAAATCATCATTTTCTATTTTTACTATATCTTCTATTTTCCCACCTAAAATACTAACGGCTTTTCTACTTTCCTTGATCTCATTCTCAACAGATGGACCTTTCATAGCCACAAAATATCCGTCTAATTTTATATAAGGAATACAAAATTCACTTAGGACAGTTAAATTTGCCACTGCCCTTGAAACTGCTGCATCAAATTTTTCTCTATACTCAGTATCTTTAGAAAAATCTTCTGCTCTTCCATGTATACATTTTATATCGTTTAATTCAATATATGATATAACTTGATTTAGAAAGTTTATTCTCTTATTTAGTGAATCCAAAAGTACTACTTTTATTTTCGGATTAACTATCTTCATAGGTATACCTGGAAAGCCAGCTCCTGTTCCTATATCAATAACATTAGAAATATCCTTTAATGGTGAAAATTTAAATATTTCTATACAATCTATAAAGTGTTTTTTTATTATATCTTCATCTTCTACTATAGTAGTAAGATTAATTTTGTTGTTCCAAAATTTTAATATATCCTTATATTTTATAAATTTATTATACTTTTCTTCATCAAATTCTAGTCCTACATCTTCGCATGCAGTATCCATGATTTTAAAATATTGCATATTTAGTTCTCCAATCTACCTTCATTTACAGATCCTTTTCTCTGTGTTTTTTCTCCATATAAATCAGTAAAACAGAAATATCTGCTGGAGAAACTCCTGAAATTCTAGAAGCCTGGCCTATACTCATAGGTCTTATCTTTTTTAATTTTTGGGTAGCTTCTATTCTCAATCCTTTTACTTTGTCATAGTCTATATCTTCGGGTATAATTTTATTTTCAAATTTTTTAAATTGATTTACTTGTTCTAACTGTTTTTCAATATATCCTTCGTATTTAGAAATAATATTAACTTCTTCTTGAACATCTTCTCCAAGCTCTGGTCTATGTACATCAAGTGGTTCTAACTTAAAATAGTCCAGCTCTGGTCTCTTAATAAGTTCATATAAACTTGTAGTTTTTTTCAATTCAGAAGAACCTATAGAATTCAAAAATTCAACTACTTCCTTTTTAGGCGTTATCTGAATATCTTTTATTCTTTTAACTTCTTTTTCGATATCATTTTTTCTTTTTAAGTATTTTTCATATCTTTCCTCACTAACAAGCCCTATTTTATGTCCAATTTCAGTAAGTCTTAAATCTGCATTATCCTGTCTTAGTATTAACCTATATTCTGCTCGAGATGTCATCATTCTATAGGGTTCCTCAGTTCCCTTCGTAACTAGGTCATCTATTAAAACCCCTATATATCCATCTGACCTCTTTAAAATAAGAGGTGTTTTGCCTTGGGATTTAAGAGCTGCATTTATACCTGCAATTATTCCTTGAGATGCAGCTTCTTCATATCCTGAACTTCCATTTAGCTGACCTGCACCAAACAATCCTTCAATTTTTTTAAATTCCAATGAAAGCTTTAGTTGTATTGGATTTATACAGTCATATTCAATAGCATAACCTGTTCTTAAAAACTCTACATTTTCAAGTCCAGCTATAGTTCTATACATAGCAATCTGTACATCTTCCGGCATAGAAGTAGATGCACCATCCACATACAGTTCGTCCGTATTTTCTCCCTCAGGCTCTATAAATATCTGATGTTTTTCCTTATCTGGAAATCTCATTACTTTATCTTCTATTGAAGGACAATACCTAGGTCCTACAGATTTAATAGAACCATTATACAGAGGGGATCTATCTATATTATCTCTTATTACTTTTAAAGTATTCTCTGTAGTATAGGTTAAATAACAAGATACTTGTTCTCTATCTAAATTTGCACTCATAAATGAAAAAGGAACTATCTTTTTATCTCCAGGCTGTTCTATCATTTTTGAAAAATCAACACTTCGCTTGTTTACTCTAGCTGGTGTACCAGTTTTAAATCTTCTAAGTTCTATACCAAGATCAAGCAAACTTTGTGAAAGATCATTAGCAGGCATAAATCCATTTGGACCGGAGCTGTAACTTACATCTCCTATAATAACTTTGCCTTTCAAATAAGTTCCCGTAGCTAAAACAACAGTTTTTGTTTCAAAATATGCCCCATTTTTTGTTAACACGCCACATACTTTTCCATTATCATCCGTCCTTATACTTAATACTTCTATTTGTCTTAAATCTAAATTACTTTCCTTTTCAAGTACTTTTTTCATTCTAACTGAATAATTTTTCTTATCGGCCTGGGCCCTAAGTGAATGTACTGCTGGCCCTTTGGAAGTATTAAGCATTCTCGATTGTATAAAAGTATGGTCAATATTTACACCCATTTCTCCACCTAGTGCATCTATTTCTCTTACCAGATGTCCTTTGGCAGTTCCACCAACATTAGGATTACAAGGCATAAATCCTACACTATCTAGATTCATTGTACATACTAAAGTCTTACAACCCATTCTAGCCGCTGCAAGTCCTGCTTCACAACCTGCATGGCCTGCTCCTACAACTATTACATCATATTTTTCTGAAAAATACTCCAATTTTTAACTACCTACTTTCCTAAACAAAATTCTGAAAATATTTTATCAATTATATCCTCTTCTAAGGTATCTCCAGTTATTTTTCCAAGATTAGTCCACGCATTTCTTATATCTATAGATGCCAAATCTATAGCAGATGTATTTTTTAATGCTTCCAAAGCTTCAATACAACTTTCTTTAGCTCTTATAAGTCCTTCCTTATGTCTAGCATTAGTTATAAATAAATCTCCTGGATTAACTTCACCTTTAAAAAACAAATCTTTAATACAAGTTTTTACCTTGTCCAAGCCCTTACCCGTTTTAATTGAAGTTTTTATTATACAACTGGAATCTAAATTACAAATGTCATCTAAATTTATTTTATCATTTATATCATTTTTATTTAATAAAATTAAATATTTTTTATCTTTCACATAATTCATTATTTCTTTATCTTCATCATCTAATTCTTTACTTGAATCCAGCATTAATATAACTAAATCAGCTTCATCTATCTTTTCTTTAGATCTCTCTACACCAATTTTCTCTACTAAATCCTCTGTTTTCCTAATTCCAGCAGTATCAATTACCTTTATAGGAATCCCATCTATATTCATATATTCTTCTATAACATCTCTTGTTGTACCTGGCACATCTGTAACTATTGCTCTGTTTTCTTTAATTAAAGAATTTAAAAGTGAAGACTTACCTACATTAGGTTTTCCTACAATTACTGTATTCAATCCATCTCTGACTATTTTACCTTCTTCTGCAGTACTCAATATGTAATTTATCTCATCTAATATTTCCTGTAATCTCATGGAAACTTTCTCTGATGTCATTTCTTCTAAGTCTTCTTCAGGATAATCCACTGTAGCTTCTATATGTGCAATTATATCCAAAAGTTTTTGTCTAAGTGCATTAATTTCTTTAGAAATTTTACCTGTAGACTGCTGTACAGCTGACTTCATAGAAAGTTCAGTTTTTGCCCTAATTATATCAATTACCGCTTCTGCCTGACTTAGATCTATCCTTCCATTTAGAAATGCTCTTTTTGTAAACTCTCCTGGCTCTGCAATTCTAGCTCCAGATTTAATAACTTCTTCAAGTACCTTCTTAGTTGCCACAACTCCACCATGACAATTTATTTCAACCGTATCTTCAACAGTATAACTTCTAGGTGACTTCATAAAACTAACAAGTACTTCATCTAGTAATTCACCAGTACTTTTTTCTACTATAAAACCATATCTCATAGAATAAGGTTTCATATTCATTAAATCTCTATTATTTTTTCCTTTAAATATACTATTAACTATTCTAAGTGAATTACAGCCTGAAATCCTTATAATAGATATGCCACCTTCACCTAAAACCGTAGCTACAGCTGCTATTGTATCAAATTCTTTCATTATTTCACTTCCTTAAAATATAATTATAAGCATATTTCTCCACATAAGGTAATCTAAATCTAACTAATGTCTAAAATTTATTATAGGGAAAATAATTATTCTGTATCTTGCATTTATTTTTCTAAATGTAAAAAAGAAAGCCTTTAGGCTTTCTTTAAATCCACTACAACTCTTCTAAAGGGTTCCTGACCTTCGCTATATGTATTAACATAAATATCATTTTGAAGGGCAGAATGAATTATTCTTCTCTCGTAAGGATTCATTGGTTCTAATTTAACCATTCTACCTGTCCTCTTAACTTTTTCAGCTACTCTTCTAGCAAGTCTTTTTAGTGTTTCTTCCCTTTTAAATCTATAATTTTCTGTATCTAAAACAACTCTCTTATATTCTAGATCATGATTTTTATTTATTACAAGACTTACAAGATACTGAAGTGCATCTAGCGTTTCTCCTCTATATCCTATAAGTATTCCCATCTCTTGACCACTTAAGCATATTTTTATACCATTTTTATCTTCCTTTATTTCTATTTCAGCCTCTATCTTCATTTTATCTAGAATATTTTTTATAAACGTTTTAGCTTCATTTATATAGTCTCTTTTTACCTTAACTCTTATTTTGGCTGGCCTCACTCCTATAATATTAAAAAAACCTTTGTTACCTTCATCTAAAACTTCCATTTCCACTTTATCTTCTTCAACTTTTAATTCAGAAAGTGCAGTTTTAAATGCATCTTTTACTGTCTTACCAGTCGTTTCTATAAAATCCATAACACATGGCCACCCCCCTAAGCCTTAATAGTTCCTTTTTTCATTTCAATCTTTTTCAAAATCACAGTTTGTGCTATTTGAATTAAATTACTAACAACCCAATAAAGTACTAAAGCTGCTTTAAACTTTATACTCATATATACCATAAATATAGACATTCCTATATTCATTTTACTTGCCTGCTTTGCCTGTTCACTATTACCTGACATCATCAGATATCCTGATAAGAAAGTAGTTATACCAGATAAAATAGCAAGAAATATATCCGTTTTAGCTAAATCATTTATCCACAAAAAACTAACGCCATTTATTCCTGACAGATTGTTAAAAACATAATAAAGAGCTATTAGGAGAGGCCATTGAATGAGAAGAGGTAAACATCCACTAAAAGGACTTGCTCCTTTTTCCTTATACAATTTCATCATTTCTTGCTGTGCTTTTTGAGGATCTTTTTTATATTTCTCTTGTAGTTTTTTTACCTCTGGCTGAATTTCATTCATTATAAGTGAAGATCTCGCTTGTTTTATACCTAGTGGAAGTATTATAATTCTAATTATTATAGTCATTAGAATTATTGCGATACCATAAGAAATATTCTGATTAGGTATGACGGAAGTTACACTTTGATGTAAAAACTCAAAAAACTGAACAAAAGCATTATTTAGATATTGCAAAATATTAAACCTCCTGAAATTTATTTAACTGGGTCATATCCTCCCTTGCAAAATGGATTACACCTCAATATTCTTTTTATAGACATAAATCCACCTTTTATAGTACCATATTTCTGCAATGCTTCTACTGTATATTGTGAACAAGTAGGGTAAAATCTACAACATGGACCTCTCAAAGGTGATATATATTTCATATATAATTTAACTAAAAAAATTAAAAATTTTTTCATTTATTATACAAACCTGCTTTTTTAATTAAATTTTTCATAGAATTCTCTATCTCCACATAGTTTTTACCTTTTGACAAATTCCTAGCTATAAATACTAAATCATATCCAACTTTTATTTCTTCAATATTCAACCTAAAATTCTCTTTGATTAATCGTTTAATTCTATTTCTAATAACACTCTTTCCTACCTTCTTACTCACTGATATGCCTAATCTATTTATACTCTTTTTATTTCTGTAAACATATAATACTAATAGATTATTAGAAAAAGATTTTCCTTTTCTATACACAGCCCTAAATTCCGCATTCTTTTTTAATCTGTAAACATTCATATGTTTTTGCTCCTTTTTTCTGCTTGCAGAAAAAGGCCACAAAAGCGGCCCTTATGCTGTTAATCTCTTTCTACCTTTTTGTCTTCTTCTTCTAATAACATTTCTTCCTGATAAAGTTCTCATTCTTTTTCTAAAGCCATGTTCTCTTTTTCTTTGTTTCTTTTTCGGTTGATATGTCATCCACATACTACAACACAACTCCTTTCCAATATTAGAATTTAAATTTTCTTTACTTTATATATGGAGTGCAATAAATGCATTACCCTCATGTAAACTAACATTTATAAAAGAACTCAATTACCCTAATAGTAAATCCTAAAGTTTTACTATTAAATTATATATTCACTAAGTTACAATGTCAATACAAAATGAAGACTACAAAAATGGATAAAAATATTACAAGTTAATATTTTTTATCGGTTTTTGTGGATAACTTCTTGAATAGGTAGTTAGGTTTTGATATTATAAATAGAGGCCTGTTAATAACTTTAAAATAAAACAACTTATCCACAGCTGTGGACAAAAATGTGCATAAGTTGTTTTATTTTATGTAAAATTCATGTTCATTTATACATTTTTAACTATTTTACTAACATTATTCACTGTAGATAATGTTAATATTTATTTTAAGGTTATTGTTTATAACTTTTTTTATTATAAAAATATTCACATAATTATAAACATGTGAATATTTTTATAAACATATGTCAAGAAAATATAATGAAGTTTATAATTATGTATATATGTTGTGAATTAATTTTCTAAGACTGGAGGATACAAAATGAATGCCCATCCTAAAGAAATATGGGAACAATCTTTAAACATAATAAATGGTGAAATTACTGAAGTAAGCTTTAACACATGGATTAAAAGTATTACTCCTGTATCTATTGAAAATGACACCTTCATATTAAGTGTACCAAACGACCTTACTAAGGGCATATTAACTAGTAAATATAAAAATTTAATAGTTAATGCTTTAAAATTAGTTACTTCAAAAAAATATAATATTAAATTTTTAATTGCATCTGAATCAGAAAAAGCCTTAACATTAGATAACACTAGCAAAAGATATAATAAAAATTCTGTATTGGTAAATGATGAAATGTCAACCATGCTAAACCCAAAATATACTTTTGATTCCTTCGTTATAGGTAATAGTAATAGATTTGCTCATGCAGCTTCACTTGCTGTAGCTGAATCACCTTCAAAAGCATACAACCCTTTATTCATATATGGGGGCGTAGGATTAGGAAAAACTCATTTAATGCATGCTATAGGACATCACATATTAAACAACAATAGCAAATCTAAAGTAGTATATGTTTCATCTGAAAAGTTTACAAATGAGCTTATAAATTCAATAAAAGATGACAAAAATGTAGAGTTTAGAAATAAATATAGAAATATAGATGTGCTCTTAATAGATGATATACAATTTATAGCAGGTAAGGAAAGAACCCAAGAAGAATTTTTTCATACCTTCAATGCATTATATGAAGCTAATAAACAAATAATTTTATCTAGCGATAGGCCACCAAAAGAGATACCTACATTAGAAGATAGACTTAGATCTAGGTTTGAATGGGGACTTATAGCAGACATTCAACCACCAGACTTTGAAACTAGAATGGCCATACTAAAAAAGAAGGCAGACGTTGAAAATTTAAATATCCCTAATGAAGTAATGGTGTACATAGCTACACAAATTAAATCCAACATTAGAGAACTTGAAGGTGCTCTAATAAGGATAGTTGCTTTCTCCTCACTTACAAATAAAGAAATCAGTATAGATTTAGCAGTGGAGGCATTAAAAGATATAATTTCAAGCAAACAATCAAAACAAGTTACCATAGACTTAATACAAGATGTAGTTGCCAACTATTATAACTTAAAAGTAGCTGATTTGAAATCTGCAAGAAGGACAAGAAATATAGCTTTTCCAAGGCAAATAGCTATGTACTTGTGTAGAAAACTTACAGATATGTCTCTACCAAAAATCGGAGAAGAATTTGGTGGAAGAGATCATACTACTGTAATACACGCCTATGAAAAGATATCAACTAATTTAAAACAGGATGAGAGTCTCCAAAACGCTATAAGCGATTTAACAAAACGATTAAATCAAAATTAATTATCAACAACTGTTAATATTATTTTGAATAATACTGTGCATAAAAAATATTAATATTATTTTTTTCTAATTATGTGGATAACGTCAATTTTCATCAATTACTTATCCACAATTATTTTTCGCATTTTTTTATTTAGTATCAACGCATTTAAAGGTTATCCACATAATCACAGTCCCTACTACTATTATTACTAACTTATTAATTATCTATATTCTATATACTTTTCTACATTGTGAATAAAGGAGGACATCAAATGAAATTCATATGTACAAAAACTAACCTACAAGAAGCTATTTCAATAACCCAAAAAGCTATTTCAGGAAAATCCAGTATGCCAATATTAAATGGATTGCTCATCACAACTTGTAAAAATCAAATTAAATTAACTGGATCAGATATAGACCTCAGTATAGAAACAACAATAAATGCAGATATAGAAGAAGAAGGATCCGTAGTAGTTGATGCTAGAATATTTGGAGAAATTATAAAAAAATTACCTAATGACAATATAAATATTTCTACTACAGAAAATAACTCAATAGAAATATTATGCCAAAAATCCAAGTTTAATTTAATTCATATGAATGCACAAGATTTTGTTGAAATACCTACTATAAATGAAAATAATATTTTTTCAATACCTCAAAAAATATTAAAGGATATGATAAAAAGTACTATTTTTGCTGCAGCCCAAGATGAAACTAGACCCATACTTACAGGCATTTTATTTGAAATTAAAGATAAAAAGTTAAATTTAGTAGCCTTAGATGGATATAGATTAGCTTTAAAGTCAGAATACCTTAATACAAAAAACATAATAAATGCTGTTATTCCAGCAAAAACTTTAAGTGAAGTTTCTAAAATTTTAGAGGATAATGATAAAAATGTAAACATAACTTTTACTCCTAATCACATACTTTTTAATATAGAAAATACTAAAATTATTTCTATATTATTACAAGGTGAATTTATAAAATATAATTCTATAATTCCAGATGAATTTAATTTACAGGTAACAGCTAAAAGAGAAGAACTCTTAAGTTGTATTGAAAGGGCTTCACTAATGGCTAAAGACAGCAATACCAACTTAATAAAGTTAGAAATAGAGGAAAATAACATGATAATAACTTCAAATTCTCAATTGGGAATGGTCAGAGAAGAATTAAGCATTTTATTGCAAGGAGACACTTTAAAAATTGCATTTAATTCAAAATACTTAATAGATGTCCTAAAAATAATGGACGAAGAAGAAATTATCATGAAATTATCTAGCAGTGTAAGCCCATGCGTAATCAAAAATAAAGAAAAAGATAATTGTACTTATTTAGTACTTCCAGTAAGGCTTATAAATAATTAAAAATAAAAAAATTGGAGATAATAGAAAATGAATGAAATTGAAATTAAAATCAATACAGATGTAATAAAATTGGATTCTTTTCTAAAATGGTGTGGAGCTGTTTCACAAGGCTCTGAAGCTAAGCTTTTTATAAAAAATGGAATGATAAAAGTAAATGGAGAAATAGAAGTAAGAAGGGGAAGAAAACTTTCAAAAGGATTTACAGTTAAATTTCAAGAAAAAACTTATAAAATTATATAGGTATAATTAAAAATTTAATATCAAATGTGAATTATATATTGTGATATAATTATAAATAGGTGTTTTTATTATGTATATCAAGTATTTAAAACTTATTAATTTTAGAAACTATAAGGAATTAGAAATAGAATTTGATAAAAATTTAAATGTATTTATAGGAGATAATGCGCAAGGAAAAACCAATATATTAGAGAGTATATACTATTGCAGTATAGGCAAGTCACCAAGAACAAATAAGGATAAGGAATTAATAAATTGGAACGGCAAATATGCTTATATAAAAGCTGGGGTATATAATTTATCACATAATCTAAAAGATAGAAAAATAGAGATAAAGATATTCAAAGAAGGTAAAAAAGGAATAAATATAAATTCTATAAGAGTAAATAAACTGTCTGAACTTATGGGAATTTTTAATGTAGTAATGTTTTCCCCAGAAGATTTAAAAATAATAAAAGAATCTCCTTCTTTCAGAAGAAAGTTTTTGGATATAGAGTTGTGTAAATTCAGCAAAAGATATTATTTTAACTTAGTTCAATATAACAAGGTTCTAAGTGAAAGAAATTTATTGCTTAAAAAATGGAATAGCAGTAATAATGATATTCTTGACATATATGATATCCAATTATCTAAATATGGTTCAGTTATAATAGATCTTAGGAATAAATATATAAACAAACTCAGCAAAAATGGTAAAGTTATTCATGGGGATATAACTTCAGGAACTGAAAAAATAGAATTTAAATATGTAACATCTGTAACAGACTTAGATAATGTAGAAAGCAGCTTGTTTAAAGTTTTGAAAACTAATAGACAAAAGGATATAGAAAAAGGTATTACCCTCTATGGCCCACATAAGGATGATTTTGTTACGAGTATAAATGGTATAAATGTAAGAAACTTTGGTTCACAAGGGCAACAGAGGACATCAGTTCTAACCATAAAGTTTGCTTCTCTTAAAATAATAAAAGAAATTACAGGAGAATATCCCGTTTTATTATTAGATGATGTTTTATCTGAACTAGATGCAAATAGGCAAAAATATATATTAAATTCTATAAATGAAATACAAACGTTTATAACGGGTACAGGAATTGGTGATATTAAAAAGAATGTAAAAAAGAAAAATCAAATATTTATTGTAAAGGATGGAAAGATTAATAGAATTTAATTTTGAAAGGAGATTGTTATGTTTTTACATTTAGGTGAAAATATAGTTGTTCCGATAAAAGATATAATTGGAATATTTAATATTGAAACTTCAACATATAATTCTGATACAACTCAATTTTTAAGAATGGCTGAAGAAGATGGATTTGTTCAAAAAATTACAAAAGATAAACCCAAATCATTTATTATTGCTGAAGTAAATAAAAAAAGCAAAATTTATTTATCCCCTATATCTTCATCCACATTAGCTAAAAGGTCAGAAAATTTATGTTATGAACTCTAAAATAGGAGGATAAGTATGATGCAAGAAAAGAAACAAACTTATGATGAAAATCAAATACAAGTATTAGAAGGTCTTGAAGCTGTTAGAAAAAGACCTGGAATGTATATTGGAAGTACTAGTTCAAGAGGGCTTCATCATTTAGTGTATGAGATAGTGGATAATAGTATAGATGAGGCAATGGCAGGATATTGTGATAAAATAAATGTAATTATACATAAAGATAATTCTATAACAGTTATAGATAATGGTAGAGGAATGCCTGTTGGAATACACCATAAGATGAAAAAACCGACTGTAGAAGTTATAATGACTATATTACATGCAGGAGGAAAATTTGGCGGTGGTGGATACAAAGTTTCTGGAGGACTCCATGGAGTTGGAGCATCAGTTGTAAATGCACTATCTGAAATTTGTGAAGTTGAAGTAAAAAGAGAAAATCATATATGGAGACAGGTATTTAAAAGAGGAAAAGTAGCAAGTGGACTTGATATAATAGGTGATAGTGAGGAGCAGGGAACAAAGATTCATTTTAAACCGGATACAGAAATATTTGAGGAAATAGAATATGATTATGATACATTGGCTCAAAGGCTTAGAGAATTAGCGTTTTTAAATAAGGGTATAAAAATAAGTTTAAAAGATGAGAGAGATGATAAAGAAGAATTATTTCACTATGAAGGTGGAATAAAATCCTTTGTAAGTTATCTTAATAGAAATAAGCAGATAATTCATAAAGAACCTATATATGTAGAAGGTAAAAAAGAAGATTACTCTGTAGAAATTGCCATTCAATATAATGATGGATATACTGAAAACATTTTTTCTTTTGCTAATAACATAGATACAGTAGAAGGTGGAACTCATTTAGCTGGATTTAAGTCAGCACTTACTAGAGTTTTTAATGATTATGCAAGAAAATTTGGTATATTAAAGGAAAATGACAAAAATCTATCAGGAGAAGATATAAGAGAAGGTCTTACTGCTGTTATATCTGTAAAACTTGTAGATCCTCAATTTGAAGGTCAGACGAAAACAAAACTTGGAAATAGTGAAGTGCGTGGTATAGTTGACAGTATAATGGGAGAATCACTAAATAATTTTTTACAGGAGAATCCTCAAATAGCAAAGATGATACTTGATAAATCACTTATGGCATCACGTGCTAGAGAAGCTGCAAGAAAAGCAAGAGAGCTCACAAGACGTAAATCCGTACTTGAAAATACATCTCTTCCAGGAAAACTTGCAGATTGTTCATCTAAAGATCCTTCTGAATGTGAAATATATTTAGTCGAGGGGGATTCGGCAGGTGGATCTGCTAAACAAGGTAGAGACAGAAAATTTCAAGCTATACTTCCACTTCGTGGTAAGATAATGAATGTTGAAAAGCAAAGACTTGATAAAATACTTGGATATGAAGAAATAAGATCCATGATAACGGCGTTTGGAGCAGGTATAGGACAAGAATTTGACGTAAGTAAGATAAGATACGATAAGATAATAATAATGACAGATGCAGATGTAGATGGTGCACACATAAGAACATTGCTACTTACTTTTTTCTTTAGGTATATGATAGAACTTGTTGAAAAAGGTCATGTTTATATAGCACAACCACCTTTGTATAGAGTATCTAAAGGTAAAAAAGAGTATTATGCATATTCAGATAAAGAGTTAGATATAGTACTTAATGAAATAGGTGGAAAAGATAATAATGTGGATATACAAAGATATAAAGGACTTGGAGAAATGGATGCGGGACAACTTTGGGATACTACAATGAATCCAGATACAAGAACTCTTATTAAAGTAAATGTAGAGAATACTATGGCTGCTGACGAAATTTTTACTATACTTATGGGTGACAAGGTAGAACCTCGTAGAAATTTTATACAAGAAAACGCTAAAAAAGTTGTAAACTTAGATATATAAGTAGAGAGGTGTAATTGATGTTTGATGAAGGAAAAATTTTACCAGTAGACATAAGCCATGAAATGAAGAAAAGTTATATAGATTATGCTATGAGTGTTATTGTAAGCCGTGCACTTCCAGATGTACGTGATGGATTAAAGCCAGTTCACAGGAGAATATTGTATTCTATGTATGAATTAGGCCTTGCTCCTGAAAAAGGTTATAGAAAGTGTGCAAGAATTGTAGGAGATGTTTTAGGTAAATATCATCCTCATGGAGATACAGCAGTTTATGATGCTCTAGTTAGACTGGCACAAGATTTTTCTATTAGGTATACTTTAGTTGACGGTCATGGAAATTTTGGTTCAGTAGATGGAGATAGTGCTGCAGCTATGAGGTATACTGAAGCTAAAATGAATAAGATAACACTTGAAATGTTAAGGGGGATAAATAAGAATACAGTAGATTTTGTCCCAAACTTTGATGGAGAAGAAAAAGAACCATCAGTGTTACCATCTAGATTCCCTAATTTACTTGTAAATGGTTCTGCTGGAATAGCCGTAGGTATGGCTACAAATATTCCACCTCATAATCTAACTGAAGTTATAAATGGCGTCATAATGATAATAGACAATTCAGAAGTGACAATTAATGAACTTATGACAGTTATAAAAGGTCCTGATTTTCCAACTGCAGGAATAATACTTGGTACGTCAGGCATAAAAAGTGCTTATGAGACTGGAAGGGGAAAAATACTAGTAAGGGCTAAGGCTGAAATTGAGGAAGTTAAAGGGAGAAACCGAATAATAATAACTGAAATTCCATATCAAGTTAATAAATCAAAGCTTATAGAAAATATGGCTGATCTCGTTAAAAATAAGAAAATAGATGGAATATCTGATATTAGAGATGAATCAGATAGAGAGGGAATGAGGATAGTCATAGAATTAAAAAGGGATGCAAATCCAAATGTAACTCTTAATCAGCTGTATAAACATACAAGAATGCAGGATACTTTTGGAATTATAATGCTTTCTCTTGTAGACAATGAACCAAAAATATTGAATTTAAAACAGATGCTCGTATATTATTTACAATTTCAAGAAGAAATTGTAACGAGAAGGACTAAATTTGATTTAGATAAGGCTCAAGCTAGAGCTCATATTCTTGAAGGATTAAAAATAGCATTAGATCATATTGATGAGGTAATACGTTTAATAAGATCATCTAAAACCACAGAAAATGCCAGAAATGGATTAATGTCCGAATTTAGTTTTTCAGAAAAACAAGCTCAAGCTATTTTAGATATGAGGCTCCAAAGACTTACAGGTCTTGAAAGAGAAAAAATTGAAAATGAATATAATGAATTGGTGGAAACAATAAAACATCTTAAAGAAATATTAGAAAATAAAGATATGTTGCTAAAAATAATTAAAGAAGAATTAATTGAGATAAGAGATAAATATGGTGATCAAAGAAGAACTGAAATACAGATAAGTAATGATGACATAAACATTGAAGATCTTATTGAAGAACAGGAAGTAATAATAACTTTAACTCATACAGGTTATGTAAAAAGAATTTCTGCTGACACCTATTCTTCTCAAAGAAGAGGTGGGAAAGGAATACAAGCAATGGCTACAAAAGAAGATGATTTTGTAGAACATATATTTATTACTTCAACTCATAATCATATTTTATTTTTCACTAATAAAGGAAAAGTATATAAATTAAAGGGTTATGAAATCCCTGAGGCAGGTAGAACAGCTAAAGGAACAAATTTAGTTAATTTAATACCTTTGCAGGGAGATGAACAAATTCAAGCAGTTATATCCTTCAAGGAAGTTGACAAAGAAAAATATTTTATAATGGCTACTAAAGAAGGATTGATTAAAAAAACTAAGATAAGTCAATATGCTTCTATAAGAAAAAATGGATTAAATGCTATAAATTTAAAAGATTCAGATGAACTTATAGGAGTCAAAATGACTACAGGTAAGAGTGAAATTCTTATATTTACTAAAAACGGATACGCTATAAGATTCAGCGAAGATGATGTAAGATCTACAGGAAGAAATACAATGGGAGTAAGGGCTATAACTTTAAGAACTGGTGATATAGCTGTAGCTATGGACATTGTAGATAAGGCTCAAGATGTTCTTGTAATTAGTGAGAATGGATTTGGTAAAAGAACACCAGTATCTGAATACACTATTCATAGGAGAGGTGGAAAAGGAATTATCACTTACAAAGTTACAGAGAAAACTGGTTTAATAGTTGGTGCTAGAGTTGTAAAAGATGAAGATGAAATGATGCTTATAAATAGCAGTAATGTAGCTATAAGGCTCAATGTATCTGAGATTTCTGTTACAAATAGAAATACTATGGGAGTTACTCTCATGAGAACAGATGAAGAACAAAGAGTTGTTGCAATTGCTAAGATAAATTGCAGTGATGATATAGATGATAAAGAAGTAGAAGAATAATAAGTGCATTTAAATTAAGCAGAATAAATTTTGGATTGCTTATTTAGCTATTGGTTGCTAAGTAAACAATGAATTAAATATTATTTAATTCTATATGTATAAGATGTTAAATGGTTTAAATAACATAAATACTCGTGTTTTTATTAGGACACTAGTATTTATGTTGTTGTATTAAAGAATCAACATAACCTAGTGTGTCAGTATAAGAATATTTAAGAAATGAGT
>ENA-UOOE01000678-UOOE01000678.1-fermentation-metagenome-genome-assembly--contig:-NODE-678-length-32005-cov-115.470266_pt1 | contig 32005 bp, 25 predicted proteins | sample MGYA00245776_ERZ724021 | MGnify/ENA primary metagenome ERZ724021 (study PRJEB28704, sample SAMN03018321) | fermentation metagenome | biome: anthropogenic terrestrial biome; feature: soil... | reverse complement strand
TTAGGGGTATATTTTAGGGGTATATTTTAGGGGTATATTTTAGGGGTATATTTTAAGGGGGGTGAAAACCTGCTTTCGGAAGTACTTGCAGACCTTGAAAAAACCAGACCTGAAGACCTTAATAAAGAGATCCTTAGAGCTGCCATGATTGCAGAGCTGGACGCTATCAACATTTATGAGCAGATGGCAAATCTGGCAAAAAGCGAAGAAATTCGTAAAGTCCTGCTTGACATTGCCAGAAAAGAGAAAATCCATGTAGCTATGTTTGAAACCGTGCTCCTGCAAACTGACAGGGAGTTTTTGAAAATCTACTCGGATTATGCTCTGGCTAGAAGTAGAAAATAAGTTTCAAATCCGTTTGACATCATATTTCCTATTGATCCTCCATGCTTGAAGAATATGAGAGAAAGAGAAATTTTAAAAAAACACCTGAACCGTCGACCAATGATTTTGGAAAAAGCTCCAACAAACCGATTTTTGTGGTTCAGCGCCATGATGCGCGTAAGCTTCACTATGATTTCCGCTTGGAGATGGATGGAGTTCTGAAAAGCTGGGCTGTGCCAAAGGAGCCCCCAAAGGATGCAGGCACCAGAAGGCTTGCTATCGAGACTGAAGACCATCCTCTGGCATATGCTGATTTTGAAGGTGAAATCCCGGCCGGAGAGTACGGAGCCGGCAAGGTTGAGATCTGGGATAGGGGAACTTTTGAGCTTTTGAAACGTGAGGAAAGGGAAATTGTGGTAGCACTTGAAGGAGATAAACTGAAAGGGACTTATGTTTTAGTCCGGACAAAGTACGGAAAAGGGGAAAAAGGCTGGCTCTTCTTTAAAAAGGTCAACTAAAAGCCGACTAGAACTTAATATTTATGAATAAAACTTAATGTCGCAGTAGTGAAACACAGGTCAGACCCTGAGCTTTTTAAACCATTGTGAGTATAAGCATATGGGGATACTTACGGAAGAAATGGTAAAGATCAATGTTTTTGAAACTGTCGGGGAAAACTGTTGCGTTGCCGCTTGTGATGGACAAAAGGTTTACGATATTATTACGGCTGCTCTCTGCGAAAATAAGAAAGTTGAACTCTCTTTTGCAGAAGCGAGTGAGCTGACGCCTGCCTTTTTGAATTCGGCAATAGGGCAACTTTACGGATGTTTTTCCGCAGAACAAATTGAGAATAGCCTCTTATTCACGGATATCTCCGAGGAAGACGAGATTATCCTTAAGAGGGTTATAGAGCGGGCAAAAACCTATTTTGAGCATGCATACACCTGCAGAAAGGCGCTGAAAGACGTGCTTGGAGGAGAAGAGGATGCGTAAGAGCATTCACCATGCAACCGTTTTTCCAGTTAGACGCCGCCCAAGAATTCGTGCCGGAGGGCACAGGCCCATAAAACCTGTTCCTGTAAAGGTTCATTCCGTAGAGGACTACAATTTTCCCGAAGGCAGAGGCTATTTCTTTGACACCAACATCTGGCTGTACATCTACGGTCCAATTGGCTGGCCTGATCAGCGGTCGGACGCCTATTCCAGAGCCTTAAAAGAAATCAGGAACTCCGACGGCACGATCTATATTAACTGCATGATAATCTCGGAATTCATTAACACCTTCGCCAGAATAGAGTTCAAGCAGCAGACCGAGTTTACGAGGTTTAAGGAATTTCGAAATTCTCTGGCCTTCCGAGCAATTGCCCAGGATATAGCCTACAACGTGAGAAAGATCTTTAAAAGCACCCTTGCCTGCGATCCCGAACTGCAGGCAATAGACCTTCCTGAAATCATGGATATGTTCGAGCAGGGAAAATACGATTTCAATGACCTCCTCTTTGCCCAGATCTGTCGTGCAAAAAATATGGTCTTCGTAACCCATGACAAAGACTTCAGCGAACTCGGAGTCGAGATCCTGACCGCAAATGAGAGGCTGATGGATGTGGGGAGAGAAGGAAGAGAATAACCGATTTTTAGTTTCTTAATTTTCAGGCTTGACTTCAAGGTAGAGTTCAGTTGTTTCTTTTATTCTTCTGTTTAACTCGTCAAGCGTCTCTGCCTGGTTGTGTCATCCCGGAATTTCAGGTACAGAAGCTACGTAAATTCCATCTTCATCCTGCTCAATAACGACAGTGAATTCCCTCATCAGGTTCATCCTCGCATCATTCAGTAATTATTTTCCAATTTCGATTCTCCAGAGATTAAGGATTGGAGTAAGCGATGCGAATTTTGGAATTAAGAAGTGTATTAATAGCAAAATCACCAATTAATATTTGTGCGGTTTACAATTAAACTTGAAGAATCTGATGAGGGAGGCTATACCGCCCAATGCCTTGAAATTCCTGCGGCTATCAGCGAAGGAAATACTAAAGAAGAGGCGCTTGAAAACATTAGGGAAGCTATTCAGCTTGTCCTGGAAGTAACAAGAGAGCAAGCTTAGGTACTGGGAGAAATCGCTACTGTGGAGGTTTCGGTTAGCTAAGTCCTTAACTAGAAAAAAAAGATTTGGCTCTTTTTAAATTTTAACACTATTCTATCTTTAAAAAACAATCAAGCTTTTTATAAATTCGATCCACTCATCTCGTGTAATTTTTACGTCTTTGATTATTTTGTTGATCATTCCTTTTCCGATCTTATCTGTGGGATGCACAGGGACTATTGTGGTTCTTCCGTCTGGATGGCGTAAAAACAAGTGGCTACCTTTTTGCCTTATTTGCTCAAAGCCCATACTTTCAAGTGCTTTTATGACTTTTTTGCTGGGAAGAGGCACTATTTTATCCATTCAAACCTCAACTTTGACCTTCTGTATCCCGACAAAGTCAAGGTGTTCCTTTTCTCCCTCTTCGGCTTCAACTTCAAGGTAGAGTTCAATTGCTTCTTTTATTCTCCTGTTTAATTCGTCAAGCGTTTCTGCCTGGGTGTGGCATCCCGGAAGTTCAGGCACAGAAGCTACGTAAACTCCATCTTCGTCCTGTTCAATAACAACAGTAAATTCTCTCATTGATTGGCCTCGTCTTTCAGATACAAATAGTCATATTCCAATGATTTTATTTATAGCTGTGTTAACTTCCTCTTTTTCTCTTTGCAGGTCTATTTCAGGAAGAAGATTTTATAGGAAAGCTGATTTCAAAGAGATTTTCTGATATATTTCTGTAATAAATATATTTCCGGCGCGTACTGTTCCCTTCTCCCCACTACAATTTTTCCAAAATCATGAAATTCTCAAACCGGACCCCTGAATACAAAATTTTAGATAGCGACCGGGAATAAGTGAGATCTTTTAATAAAAAGCTTCAAGAGGTGGTTATAGAATTTACAGGAGCTCATGCAATCATCAAAAAACAAATTTTTTGTCAAACCATTCTCTTTTGTTATATACGATTTTAAAATATATATTTAACATAGCTTTTTTCTTGAAATATTTGGAAAAAATCAAAGAACTTATTAATTAAATAAGTTATCCTGTAATACATGCTACTTTTCAAAAATTCAGCTAAAACGATGGAAGGCGTTCTCAATAACGCAAAACATGCTACAGATGGAAAACCACATGACGTAAAGCCGGGAGATATAATATTGATTGCTCAAACTAAAAGTACGCTCCCATCTGGGCAAAAACCAATTAGATGGATAATGAATTTTGTATCCTGCGAGGAAGACATAAACAATTTAAGCGATAAAATATGGGAAAAGCACTGGCGATATATAATTAAGGGGGAAAACATAAGACCCGTTGAGCCTTTTGATATAAACGAAGTAAAAGTTACTTCTAAAAACTATGATGCAGTTCAAACTTTTGCTGTAATAGAGCCTGAAGATGAAGATAGGATATTGAATTGGATATCTGAAGCTGTAAGTACTTATGTATCTAATAAAACTGCTATATCTGAAGAATTTAGGGAAGGAAAAACTCTGGATTATGATGAACTGATACAAAAATTAGATATTAAATACAGAAATACTCCAGAATTTAAAGAAACTATTACTGGATTGATTCAAAGACCTTCCTTATTGTCTAACGCGATTAAAGGGAAATATGGCTACAAATGTATGATATGTGGATATCCGGGATTTTTGAAAAAGAACGGTGAGAAATATGCAGAAGTTCACCATATGATCGAATTAAATCAAAAAGCACCGAAAACACTTCAAAGCTGGAATCTATTAGTCATTTGTCCACTGTGTCACAGAAAGTTACACTATGCTGATGTGAAATCTGAATTTTTAGATCCCGGATGGAAAATAATAATTGATGGTCAAGAACATATTATTCAGTGAACTGCTCCAGAACTAATTTATTACGGCATATATCGTTTTCTTATCACCGGAAAACTCATTGAATTCCATTCCCTTGATAAATCCTTCAATGTCATCAATGGCATCAAGGGTATCCTACAAAAATTGAGTGAAATCTCTCTGATCTCTCTTGTAAGCCATAAAGAAATCACTTCATTGAGAACATGTTTTCCAACATTTGGCTTGAGCCCGGTTCTGGTCATTATCTTCTTCCTTATCTTTTCATTGCTGGGTAACTGCATAAGTGGTATACTTTATACCGGCACCAGTTCTTTTAACACGTCATCTTTCATCATCGGGTAGAGAGCCCTTTCTAAAACAACGTCAATTGGAACTCCAAACAAATCCTCAAGATAATACCCGAGTCCTGTAAAATGTAAAAGGGTTGCCCCCTCTTCAAATCTCACCAGGACGTCAATATCGCTTTCTTCTTTTGTAAATATAGAACCTGCTGCATTGCAGTTTGTGCTTTTTTTCTCGCTTTTTTCTCTTTCTTAAAGGCCGGTCACTGCGTGACCGTGAACGCAGCCGGGGTTCTATCTCTAGCTGCTTCTGTTCCGGCGCAAGGTTCAGATTTCAGCTTTAGAGTTATGAAACGCGGCTTTTTTGAGACAATCTCTAATCAATAGCTGATATAGGAAACTATCAACTACTGACATCGGAAACTATCAACTTATAAACACCGATTACAATAATATAATTTAAACGAATTTAATCATCTACCACGCAGCTAGCTATTTTTTGTAGATGCTAAATATTTAAATAACCGGTCAGGTTTTTATGTAGAAGCACGAATATAAGTGGTTTACAGATACCTATATCTAATTCTGTGTTTGAATTATAGTTATGTACTATCAAACTATAATTCTAATGTCCTGACACCCGATATCTTCATCCAAGTTACGGATAACGAGTTATTTATATCAGAAACAGAATTTTAGACTCTGTTTACGTCCTTATTTCAATTCACAATTACATTATTCTACATCAATTAAAAGAGGCTCAAACTTTGGAATTACAGTTCAATCTCAAAGCTTATTTTAAAACAAGTGCAGACCCCACTCCTGCAAAGGATGCTATAGCTGCGCTTTTTGAAGAGGCAAACAATACCCTTCTCACCCGAGGGGCACCTGAAGGGCAGGGAGCAAAGGTCACTGAATGGAAGCTCGGGGAGGATAGGATCGAGCTTGCGCTTGAATCCGGCAGGTATGTCAGGGTACATGATGCGATCTTCAGGCTGAGGAAACAGTTTGCCGAAGCGCTCGGAAAGAAGTATAAGATCGGGATTCGCGGAATCGAGGTTGAATCCTTCAGAATTAAGGTACCGGCTGACCACGAGCTCAGGATGCTGAAAGTACCCTATATCAAAAGTATGGAAAATATCGAAGGCGGGATTCAGCTCGAGCTTGAAGTCGGGGAAGCTGAGATGAAGAATCGGGTGCCGGACAGGATTCTCACGCTCCTTGAAGAGAAGATCGAGGCTGCTCAGTACGGAGCAAAAGCTGAGCACTGGAATCTGCTCTGGCAGAGAGAGCCAATGGAACATCCCTTCAAGGAAGACCCGACCCAGGCTATGATGAAAGAAGGCTGGCTCAAGCGAGGCGCAAGCCGCGGGCAGTGGATCCATGGGCCCCAGTCCACAAGGATCTTCCGGACCTTCGAAAAGATCGTCCTTGAAGAACTTCTCGAACCACTTGGATACAGAGAAATGATTTTCCCGAAGCTGGTTACCTGGGAAGTCTGGATGAAATCCGGGCATGCGAAGGGTGTCTACCCTGAGATATATTATGTATGTCCTCCACAGACAAGGGATCCTGAGTACTGGGAAGAGGTTGCTGATTATTACAAGGTTACCCATGAAGTGCCCACAAAACTGATCAAAGAAAAAATCGCAGAGCCAATCGGAGGCATGTGCTACGCTCAGTGCCCGCCTTTCTGGATGTACGTAACAGGCGAAACTCTTCCAAACGAGGGAATTCCTGTAAAGGTCTTTGATAGGTCCGGAACCTCCCATAGGTATGAGAGCGGTGGAATTCACGGGATTGAAAGGGTCGATGAGTTCCACAGGATCGAAATTGTCTGGATCGGAACAAAGGAAGAGGTATTAAAGTGCGCAGAAGAACTGCATGAGCGCTACATGCATATCTTCAACGACATCCTGGACATCGAGTGGAGAAAAGCAAGAGTCACCCCCTGGTTTATGGCACAGGAAGGACTACTCGGGCTTGCCGAAGAAAACACTGTCGGGACAACTGACTATGAGGCCTGCCTGCCTTACCGCGGTCCGGATGGAGAATGGCTCGAGTTCCAGAACGTAAGCATCAATGGAGACAAGTATCCCAAAGGCTTCAATGTGAAACTCCAATCCGGAGAAGAACTCTGGTCTGGTTGTTCCGGAGTCGGGCTTGAAAGATGGGCTGCGGTCTTCCTTGCTCAGAAAGGACTTGACCCTGCAAACTGGCCTGAGGAATTCAGGAAGAGGGTAGGCGAAATGCCGAAAGGCCTTCGCTTCCTTTAAACTTTTTTAAACTTTTTTCTTTAACTTTTTCCTTAAACTTTTCTTTAAAATTTTCTCTTCATGTTTTTCTTCAAACTTTTTTATTTCTCTTTTTAGCATATAGGCAGAAAGCGTTTCTGACCGATTTGTTTATATACTGATATGATATGTATAGTGAGCCATTAACTAGTTAGATGCCGCTAATTTCTGAGAACTTCTGGCGATTTTCCGGATCATATTTTTAATTATCAGGAGCCTGTAGCTGCCGGAATATAGGGGACGGGTCCAGGTTCGGAAGCCTATGAAAGCTTGGAAATTTCACCTTGAAAGGGAAACGCTAGTGCTAAAAGCACCACAAACTGCGCCGAACAGCGCAAAATCTTTGCAAAAGCGCTGAAGGTCATTCATGCTCATTGATTAAGGAGAAAGCTCATCCGAGCATCCGGAATAAGAAACTCAAAGGCTTGAGGGCCGCAGGTAAACCAGCAGCATAGGAAATGCAACAAAAATACTAAAAACAATACAAAATTATAAAAATGAAAGTTACTTCGGAGGAATCACTTGGCAAGAAAGAAAGTACAGAGAAAGCTTGACGGATGGAAATCCAAGGAATGGTATAATATTGAAGCCCCTGCTTACTTAAACAGAGCTATCGTCGGTAACACTATGGCAGGAGATCCTTCCCTGCTCGTAGGGCGCAATATTGAAACCACTGTTGGGGAACTTACCAACGATATGACCAAGAACAACACAAAGGTCATTCTCAGGATTAATAATGTCGTCGGAGAAATCGCAACCACTGACCTCATGGGCCACGAACTTACAACTGACTATATTCGCTCAATCGTGAAGAGGCAGACATCCAGAATCGATGCTAATATCGATGTTAAAACCAAAGACGGCTATATCATCCGTGTAAAGCCCACCTGCTTCACTATCAAAAGGGCTCGCTCAAGCCAGATCAAAGCCATCAGAGAAATGATGGTTGATATTGTCACAAGGCGCGCATCTGAATCCGATTTCGAGACCTTTATGCAGGAAGCAATCCTTGGCAGGCTCTCAGCAGCTATTTACAGACAGGCCAAGTTCATCTACCCGCTTCGCAGAGTCGAAATCCGGAAGACCCAGGTTGAAACCGTGCCAACACCTGCAGCAGCTCCTGCAGCAGCATAATTTCTTCCCGGTTTAATTCCAAGAGGCAGGAGAAAATCCGAAAGGATTTTCTTATCTCTTTTCTGAGTCCTATTTAGTATACGAATTTCGTGTTCTTCTTTACCGTTCTAATTGTATTTCTAAGTCTCTTTTCGACTCTTTTATGTTCTATTTTATACAGGCGGAGCAAGAAGATTGTCGTCCTTACTTACTCTTTTTCAGACCTGCAGCTGATAATTTTGAAGTTTTTTCTGCCCGTGGGGTTGCTGCTAAGTTTGTTGCCGGGCTTGCTGTTGAACTTGTTGCGGGGCGGTTTACAGAAGACTTTTCCCTGATTCTAGTTTCGGCTCCTTTGCCTGGCTTTTTCCAATATTTTCTGCCTTCCGGGCAGCGCCGGTTTACACAGAATTCTTCTTCTGGGCTTTCGCCTTCTTCTTTTAACCTGAACAGCTTCCAGCCGCAGGTTTCACAGGTTTTATCAAGCATAGTCAATTTTCCGGTTTTTGGGACTGAATGGGTGTACCCACAGCGTTTTGTACAGCCCAGAAATCGAGTGTCTTTAAAGGTGATCAGGAACATACTTCCGTCACATTCCGGACAGGGACCGACCGTTTCTGGGGGATAACATTCTTTTTCAAGGTCGCAGGTAAAGCAGGGTCCTATGCCTACAGCCCAGTTATACTTATTTCCTACTTTCAGGACAGCTGCTGCTTCCTTTTTACATTCTTTGCTCCTGAGTACGGTTAGAGCTCCGGTTTTTGGCAAAGGATATGCATTTCGGCAGTCGGGATAGCCTGTACAGCCCACAAAGCGGCCGGAATCCGTTTGTACAATCCTGAGCACGTGTCCGCAGGCCTTACAGGTTCCAATGTAATTTTTTTTGTCTTCAAGGGCAGCTTCGTCCTTTATCGTACCTGATATGCTTGAAGTTAGTTCCTTTTTATTTGCTTCAAGCTGGGCATACATTTCCCGAATTAGAGTTGTACCCTCATCAAGGGCGGCTTCAAACTCCTTTTTTCCATCTTCTACTTCCTGGATCAGAGCTTCGATCTTTGCTCTTATTTCCGGCCTTACAAGAATCGGGACGGTCAGAGAGAGCCCTTCCATAAGCGTAAAACCTGTATCTAGAATAGAGATAGTTTTTCCCTTTGTCTCAAGATACCCTCGCTTCTTATTTGTTTCAATATGGGTAGGAGCCGTTGCCTTTGTCCCGATCCCGTTTTTGTCCATAAGGGTCAAAAGTTCTGCTTCGGTCAGTTTCTTTGGGGGGCTGGTTTTGGACTTTGTATTGCTGAGCTTTTTTATGCCCACTTTCTGGCCTTCTTCTACAAACGGGAGAAGCTTATCCTTTTTATTTTCAAAGGGATAGGCTTCGAGCCAGCCTGAATCCTTAAGCACGGTTCCGGATGAGTCAAAAGGTTCCTCCTGCACAAGCAGGTGAAGGTGGGTTTTTTCGAAAATTGCTGCTGGCATAAGACTTGCTAGGAAGTGCCTTGCTATAAGGTCGTAGACTTCAGGGGCCTGAGGGATATTTACTGCAGAGCTTACCTCTCCTCTTGAAGCCGCCCTGATTGGGTGGATAGGAGGGTGATCGTGCGCATCTTTCTCCCCGTTTTTCGGGACAATTGGGGCTATAAGGATAGACTCTGCAAAAGGCTTGTACTCCTTCTGTCGTGCAAAATCAAAGAGAAGGGACTTGAAATCAAAGTCCTCAGCGTACTTGTTTGTCTCGGTCCTGGGGTAGCTGGTAAACCCTGCAAGGTAAAGCTGTTCTGCAACCTCAAGGGCAAGTTCCGGGCTTATTCCAAGGAACTTGGAAGCCCTTTTCAGGAATTCGGTAGTATTTAACGGATTAGGAGGGCTGGTTTTTGCTTCTTTTACTGTCTTTTTCGCAACTAATCCTTCCTTTGCTCCTTTCAGCCTCTTGAAGATCTCAGCGGCTTTTTCTTTATCATGAATATTTCCTGCTCTGTGAGTCCCTTCGAATTCTCCACCTTCTTTTTCTCCTTCTTTTCCGTTTTCTGCCGAGAAAATTGCCGTTATTTTCCAGAAGTCCTTTGCCTGAAAAGCCCGGATTGCCTTTTCTCTTTCATATACAAACCCACAGGTGGGCGTCTGGCAGGGACCGATAGAAAGGATGTCCTTTGTCCTTGCTCTTTCCCTTACCGAAAGCGTGACAAAACGGGTGAACGCGGCTCCCATTTTAAGATCCAGAATCTGTCTGGCTTCTGCAGCCATTGCCATATTATAGTCCGGGTTTATCAGGCTCTCAAAAGCTTTCCTTACCTCGTTTGGGGAAAGGGACGAGAAACGTGCCCTTGAAATCGGCACATTTGTTACTTCTTCTGCAAGTGTTTTGGCTTCAAATCCTATATTTTCTCCTTCTCGGTCATAGTCGCAGGCAAGAACGATCTTGTTTGCTCTTTTTGCCAGGTTTTTTACTGCAGCAGCGTAGTCAGCTCGCGTTACCAGTTTTTCAGGGTCGATTTCAAGGAGTATACCCGGGTTAACCTCGTTCCATTTGTTATACTGCTTCGGAAAATCATAATTCATAATATGTCCGGAAAGTCCCATTACCAGCCACTCTTCACCTTTCCACTTAAATTCGTATGCAGGCAGCCCTTCAACTGTTATCTTCTCAACTTCTCCCTCACCCAGGATGCTGGCAATCTGGGCGGCTGCCTTATTCTTTTCTGCAAATGCGACAACTGTCATATAAAATACCTTGATTCTGTTTTGAGATAATATTGGATTTAAAATAGTACAAATAAAGAAATATATAAAGGGATATATAAAGAAATGAATAATGATATGCGTAAGAAAATGAACAGGAAAGCTTTCCCTTATGTCTCTTTTTCTCGTCTTGTCACTACATATCGGTTTAGGTTTAACTATACCTGTTGAGTTCAATTATACTGGTAATCTGTAAAAGCCTTTTACTTTAAAAACAGTTTCCGTAGTTTTCGCTTTGTAATTTCTTAATACATGTACTAAATAATATGCATACATTATTTATATATTTGCCTACTTATAGATATTAATTGACTTCCCAAAATTGACTTCTCAAACGTGAAAAGATATATATCAGTTCACTGTTTGTTCTTGTCTGCAAGACAAATTTTGGATGTATCTTTATACTCAACTATTCGGTCAACCTTATTACGTGACGCTTAGTTGCAGTTAATAATGTTGATATTATTAGTGTTGATGTTATTATTGATGTGCTTTATCCAGTACCGTTGATCAATATCAGTATCTTTTAATTACTATCTTATTATAATTATCTCATTCACCTCAATCTGGAGTAAAAATGACACTGATGGAAGATGCGAAGAAGGGAATCATCACCCCTTCTATAGAAACTGTGGCAAAAGCTGAAGGAATAGACCCTGAAATTGTCCGATCCTGCGTGGCAAAGGGGCTGATAGCGATCCCAGTAAATGATAGGCGAGAGACCCTTCCTATTGGCATTGGCAAATATATGAGCACAAAGATCAATGCCAATGTCGGAACTTCAAGGGACTGTATAGATATCGATGCCGAAATCGAAAAAGCAAAAGCTGCGGAAGCTTTTGGTGCTCATGCTGTAATGGATCTTTCTACAGGTGGGGATCTGGATGAAATTCGTACTCGCATCCTGAAATCCGTTAACATTCCAGTCGGGACGGTTCCAATCTACCAGGCTGCAGCTTCTAGGAAAATTGTTGTGGAGATGACTTCGGATGACATGTTCAACACCGTCCGAAAACATGCCAAGCAGGGTGTGGACTTTGTTACCGTGCATGCCGGAGTCAATTTAAATTCCCTTGAGCGCCTGCGACAGAGCGACAGGATAATGAATGTTGTGAGTCGCGGGGGCTCTTTTACTCTTGCCTGGATGCTGCACAACGGTGAAGATAATCCCTTTTATGCCGAGTATGATTATCTTCTTGAGATCGCAAAAGAATATGATATGACTCTGAGCCTTGGGGACGGTATGCGTCCTGGCTGCATTGCCGATGCTTCCGACCGCCCGAAGTTCATGGAGTTCATCACACTAGGAGAACTCGTAAAACGAGCAAGGGCTGCCAATGTCCAGACTTTTGTAGAAGGGCCGGGCCATGTACCCCTAAACGAAATTGAATTGAGCGTCAGGGGCATGAAAGAGCTTTGTAACGATGCTCCTCTCTATCTTCTGGGCCCGCTCGTAACTGATATTGCGCCAGGCTTCGATCACATTACAGGCGCGATCGGAGGAGCAGTTGCAGGGATGTACGGTACGGACTTCCTCTGTATGGTAACCCCCTCGGAGCATCTTGCCCTCCCAACCCTTGAGGATATAAAAGAAGGCCTGCTCGTAACAAAAGTTGCAGCCCACACAATTGACCTTATTAAGGAAGGCCCAAGAGAACATGCCTGGGAAAAAGACCTTGCTATGGCCTATGCCCGCAGGGACCTTGACTGGGAAAAACAGTTTGAACTGGCAATCGATGGCAACAGGGCCCGCAAAATCCGGGATGCTCGAAGAACTGAAAGCGATACCTGCTCTATGTGCGGGGATCTCTGTGCCTTGAAAATCGTAAAGGAAGCTTTTGAGGAAAGAAAGAAGGAAAAATGAGGTTCTTTCAATTTTTATTTCAGTTGAATACCCCACTAGCTTGCTATGTGGATGGAAAACTTCCCCGGTAACCGTTGATGATAATATGATTTCTCAATTCCATTTTCGGTTATTAACGAGCATCCCAAAACCAATTTTATTCTCAAATCATTAATTTTTAAATTTTTTTACGAGTTGTTTTTCGTGATCTGAAACTTGATTGATTATTCGGAATACAGGATTCAGAGAAGTAATTTTGAGTTTTGGGATCAGCTCAACTTCTACTCAAACCAAATTATTTAGGGTTATTATTTCCTTTAACGGAATTTGGAGTGGTGGCGCGAACATACCCTGTTGCTTGCAGCGGGATGCGCCAACTCAACTTTGATTCTATATCCCTATCCTTGATCTGCTTGAAACAGAAAATACAAACTTGAAAATACAATTATTGGTCACAAATATTTAGCACAGGTTAGGATAAGATTTCTTTTTGAAATACCTTCAAATAAAAAAGGCAAGGGAAAATTAATTGAATTGGCTTGCAGGGATCTGGAGTTTTTGCAAGAACAACTGAATGATTAGTTTTAATTTTCCTATGCGGAACCTGTGCAAAATTTTATAATCATTTAAAATAATTTTAAAAGCATGTCAACAATAAGCTCTAGTGTCGTAACATTTTTTGGAATCCCTGTAGTCGATATTATATTTTTTATTATTTTTATATGTGTTTTATATCTAATTTATAAAAAGTTTGGAAAATAATATGTCCCCTACATTAATATTAAAGAGTTTCACCGAATTAGGAATTCCTGAAATATACACAATGATTTTTATTATCATCATCTTATACCTACTTCTTAAAAATTTAGAAAATAGAAAGTAAATCGGCACATACATAGGAAGATATCTTTTAAAGACTCTAATTAAAATCACACTAAATTCACTTGGATTTAAGCTCTAATAGATTGATCTTTTTTAATTTCAAATAGTAAATGGATTCCGTTCTTTTTAAGATTTCTTCTATTTTTGAGACATTGTATTATTTATTTTGCTGTTAATGGCGTACTTGCTCCAAGGATACCTAATAAAGTAAAAGTTGAAATTCCTTCATAACAAGCGTAGAAACTATACCAGCAGCAACTCCAGTTATACCTATAGCTAAATTGTTTCTAAGTTCTCTTTTCACTTCAGTCCATTCATGTTCATGCATAGTAATTTCATCATTTATCTCAGTAGAGATTTCCTTTATTTTGTATGGAAAATTTGAGTCATTAAGCGCTAGCAATTTCAGGTATGTGTAACCTAGCAGAACGTTTGAAATTAATCTGTTTAATGTATCCATCACCCGGCTTATATTCTGGTATGCATTAGAGTGCATACTCTCATATGATACATGGAAAGCAGGTTCGACGTTTAAGCGAATAAACCTCTACCGTGTGGTGCGGGTGATATCTCAGCTTCGCTTTTCGAAGTCCACTGATGCCGAGATCGCTTTCCCGGTTGATATATTCAACCTCGTTGGCAAGAAGCGCTGCAGTTTCCGCATTGATTACCTTATAAATTCCTTCATATTCCGGCAGTCCTTTCTCAAAATGGATTAACGCTGTATTAGCGTTGAGGCGCTCAAAAAGAGAGATAGCACCTATCTGTGAACCTACCCTTATCAAAAGGCCTCTAAGGGGCAGTTCGGTTAAGTGTTCGATTGCATAGGAGACAGCTTCTATTTCGTGGGTAAGGGTGAAATTCTCCTCGCACTTTTTGCTCTCACACCATTTTACTAGGAACTCCACTATCTCTTTCCGGTTTTCGGGAGTTATCGGCTCGATAGAGTGCCAGTATTTCTTTCGAAATTTGTTTATCTGGCTGCGGATCTTGAGATATTTCTTTCCCGGAAGCTCAGCAAGGTCGAGGGCCCGGTACACATACTCAAAATGATTTAGATCTGGAACCAGCAAAAGATCAGGATCGACTTTTTTCATCCACTTTGCAGTTTCAGGATCGATAAGTATAAGGGGCTTATTATCGTCGCCGATTTCCAGAGCCAGCCGTATTACTTCACGCATGAGCGCAGGATCACGAGGGCCTATAGGCGGGTGTAAGCGTGTCACTCCTCCGGCGGTGCACGAAAGAATCAAGTTTTCATTCACATATGCATACCGGTAATGCATAAAGTGGTTCCAGCAGACCATGCTTGTGAAAGTATTGTCGCCGTGGGTTTGTGGGTAGAGTGCGTAATGGCGCTCGAAAAAAGCCCGATCTGCGAGCGTGACAGGTTTGAAATCTGTTTGACCAAGCATTTTAAACAAGACTTTTTTGGCTTCATACTTATTTTTATTGGCAATTTTAGGCTAACAAAAATTACATGCATTGAGCTAAATCAAATAAATTCAGTTTTATCAAACTTATTGAGGTTATCTAAATCTATCGATTCGATAAATAAATGGAAAAACGTAAGAGAACGAAATAAAATTCGCAAAGTATGGAGTAAAATCCTAGTTCTGAGAAAAAGTAATTGAAAAAGTAATGTTTCCTCACTGCATAAAGCTTGTAAAAGAAACTGCGGAAGAATAGAATGGGCAGTCCTTGACTGAAACCCTGCAAGGGAATTCTATGAACATCTTGGAGGAGGCCCTGTAGATGGTGGTATGTCTACTGCATAAACGATGAAAAATTATAAAGTTACTTAAAAAATGAACTTGGGGAAAAATTCTCTGCAAGAATAATGACTGTTTTGGACCAAGTTTTTCACGTAACATCTAAGTTTTCGCGTTAAATCTAAATTTTTACGTTACATCTTCCTGCTGAACAAAAGAATGGTGTTCAAGACGTTCAATTCTCTTTTCAAGGTTCTCAATTTGCTGAATCAGTTCTTCTGAGACTTCTCCACCCTCACCCTGCCCAGCGCCTGGTCCTTTTCCTCCAGCTTTTTCGGCAAGTTTTTCGGCCAGCTGCATAAATTTGTCCAGTCTCATAACCGGAAACGTTTCAAACCTGCACAGCCCTATGAAAGGAAACACAGATGATGCATACGTTTTTTCGTCGTCAGTTTCATAAATTATAAATGTGCGGTAGCCGGTAAGGTCAGTCCATTCGTCGATTACTTTTATGCCTTTTGGGTATTCATAATTCGCATAGAATTTTGCGACTTTCAAGGAGTCTTTTGGCTCCCAGGTTATTATATCCATCAGTAACATTTCCTAATACCCCCAAACTCAAAATTCGATCCTAATTCAGTTAAATCGAAATTCTGTTACATCTAACTTGAATCGGCTTCAAAGATATATTTGGTAAAGTTAGTATTGTTTCTCTTCAAACTGGCATATACTTTTAGGAACAAATGTTACGTAAAACAGGTTCTAAAAAGGGGATTCACCTCTATTTTTTTCGGCTGAGATAATATTTAAGTTGCGTCTAGTTAAAATTTGAAAAGTTTTACAATTTTCTATCTGAGTAGGGAGTAAATTGTGTTTAAAAAGCAGAACTTTAAAAGTCACACCCGTTTTCTGGCTAAAAACTTATTTCCTTAATATCTGAACATAATGTTCCATGTATACATTTTTGGGTACTGATCTCATTGCGATATACAAAAGAATAGGAATAATTACCAGGTCATCAAGATGTCCAATTACAGGTATGAAATCCGGTATTAAGTCGATTGGTGATAATGCATAGCCTATAGCGATCCATAATAGTATTCTTGCAGTTTTTGGGGTTCGAGGATCTGCATATATAAGTTTACATAGCTCTATGTACTTTTTTGCATTATCCTTTATTTCTTTCAGTTTCCACATAACTACCATAGATACAAAATTGATTGTTTATAAATAATTATCTGTATTATTAAAAATATATATTCAGTGAACTGTGGAAACAATAGCCTAATTTTCTAATATAGTTTGATGTAATTGAAGTTCCCGGTCAGCGCTGTGAATTTGCTGTGAACCTGCTATAAATTTGAAGCCAAGTTTTGTACCTATGTACATCCTGGTTCTTTCGATGTGGAAATTTAATTTTATTCCTTATTTATATTTCTATTAATATTATAATATATGGATAATAACAGTTACGTTGCGTATGTTTGAAATTGACTTTGTTAGCAAGTTCTAATGGATGAAACGGTGAGAAAATTTACTTTTGTTAGTATCTCATCAAAAACAAACTGGAACTATTTATTGTTAAAATAAATGTGTTTGCTAACATTGGGTAGATTGAAAAACCAACATCTGTAACATTGATATGTAAAATTGATACGTAAAATTGGTGTAGTTGAAACAGATTGGGGGAATGAATAATGGGTATAAAAAAGACATTGGCTATTTTGCTGGTAGTCTGTTTTATAGTGTCAGTGACAGTTGCGGCGGTAAGCGCAAACCAGCAAGAATATAACAAAGGCTATAAAGACGGCTGCAGAGATGGCTATAAAGATGGATTTAGAGAGGGCAAAGCTGACAGCAAGAAGCCCTACAGTGCATTTATGAAGAGAGAAGCCCGGATAAGTGATTATGCCAAAGGCTATGAAAGAGGTTATAGTGATTGCTTCCCAAGAGGTTATCAAGCAGGCCTGAAAGCTGGGTCGGGAGGCGGAAAACAGAAAGAATATGACAGAGGCTACAAAGACGGTTGCAGAGATGGCTATAAAGACGGGTTTAGAGAGGGTAAAGCTGACAGCAAGAAGCCCTACAGTGCATTTATAAAGAGAGAAGCCCGGATAAGTGATTATGCCAAAGGCTATGAAAGAGGTTATAGTGACTGCTTCCCAAGAGGTTATCAAGCAGGCCTGAACATTAGAAGATAAAGCGACTTCTTTTTATTTTTTAAACTTTTTATCATTTCGGGAGTGGGTGGTGCATGAGTAGCTAGTTGATATTTTGTCTTTGAGTATTTTTGCTTAGCTGTACCTATTTTCTAAGCTTACCTGTGTACAGGAAATTGAGTGTACATAAAGCAAAAAATGAGAGCTGAATGCTAATGTGTGAATACTCTGGAAAATACCAACTGATTATTAGTGGACCGCCGACTCATCCCAAAATCAAGTTTATTCTCATTGAGTAAGATTTTCAGGAGCATTTTTCAAGATTAAAAACTTGATTACATGCTCCAAATTCTAAATCCAAAAAACGATTTTGAGTTTTGGGATAAGCTCTATGAAAAAATCTTTAAAAAGATTAACTTTCAGAAAAAAAGAGATCTGAAAAAGACTCCCTCTGTATATCAGGAGTCTTTTCTCTGGCAGAAACCTTAGTAGAGATCTTCGCTGGAATTTTCTTGGTTTTCAATACATTTTAAGGCTTCAAGTTTCCTTTTCGCGTCTGCCATGTCGGGATAGAGGCGCAGGATTTCATTGAAGGTGTTTATAGCCTCGGCGTACCTTCCGAGTTTTCCGAGGATAACTCCCCTGTAATTCATGGACTGCACATCGTGAGGTCTTATCCTGAGCAGCCTATCAAAGGCTCTAAGGGCATCCTCGTACTCTCCCATTTTTGCAAGAGAGATCCCGAGATATTTCAGGGACTGCTCGTGCCAGGGGTTAAGGGCAAGAGCTTCGCCAAAGGCCCGGCAGGCAGTTTCATAGAGTTTCTGTTTAAAGCAGACAACCCCTATATTATATATCGCCTTGATGTTTTCAGGCTCTTTTTCCAGCACAAGGTCAAAGGCTTTTAGGGCTTCCCTGTACATTTCAAGCGTGCAGAAAGCGATTCCCTTGTAGTTCAGGACATCGATGTTTTCAGGTGAAATCTCAAGGATGCGGTCAAAATAGCCAATAGCTTCCTGGGCCCGGCCGAGCTTGACAAGAGTCGTGGCTGCGTTGTACAGGGCTTCTCCATTCTTCGGATTGAAAAGGACGGCTTTTTCAAAAGCTTTCAGGGCTGCCTCTGGATTTTCGAGTTCCAGCAGGCAGAGCCCAAGGTAGTTCAGGTTTTCAGGGTCTTCGGGGGAGGCTTCCAGTAGCATTCCAAAGGTATCGGCGGCAGCTTCGTATTCTCCGAGATTGAAAAACACAAGCCCGCTGTAATAAAGAGCTTCCCTGTGTGCCGGGTTCTGCCCCAGAACTATATCAAAAGCCTCAAGGGCTTTTTCGTACTCTTGAAGTTCCATTCTGGCAATTCCGAGCCTATAACAGGCTTCAATATAATCCGGAAAATCAGGCGCGAACAGGAGCACTCTTTCGAGGTCTCGGGCAGCTTCCTCAAATTGCTGGAGATTGAAACTGGTCGCTGACCGGTTGTAGAGAGCATTTATATTCTCAGGGTTCAGGGTTAGAACGAAACTGAAAGCTTGGCTAGCTTCCTCGTACATATTTAATTTTAGAAGGGAAAGCCCCATTTGTTCCCAGGCAGCTTCCAGGGTTGGGTCTAACTCTACGGCTTTTTCAAAAGTTTCAACGGCTTGCTCATCCTGATCAATTTCCTTTAAAGCAAGTCCTGATACATACCAAATATCGGCAGCTTCGGGGTTTACCTCAAGGATTTTTTCAAATATCTCATGAGCGGCTTCATAGCATCCCAGTTTAAACTGTGAAAGCCCTATCTTCTTCCATGCATCTTCGATTTCAGTGTCATTTAATTTATCTTCTAATCCTAATTTATTTTCTAATTTGAATTTACATTTTAATCCGCGGCCTTCATTCTGTTCTTCTCTCTGAGTGCCATCCGAGCTTAACTCGTTAATTTCTTCAGAAGTTTCCGTTTGATCTCCCAGGGTAGCCTGTTCGAAGGACTCCAGGGCTTCAGCATAGTACCCATGAGAAAATAGAATGAGCCCTCTTCTGTACCAGGCTTTTTCAAAGTCAGGATAAAGGGAAAGAAGTTCTGAAAATATCTCTAGAGCTTCTTCAGGTCTGCCGAGCTCCTGAAGTGCAATCCCTTTGCCGTAAAGAGTCTCTTTTGAAGCCGGTTCGCTCGCTGTAAGCTTTCCAAGAGGCAGCAGGGCTTCTTGATACCTTCCAAGCTCTATCAGGGAGAATGCAAACTTTTCAAGGAGTTCTTCAAAACTCTTGGAGTTCTCGAAAGCCGGAATTTCTCCCATGCTTTCCTCGTAGTTTTCTTCCCCAAGCTCTCCAGTGCCTTTAATATTAAGGTTTTCAGATTCAAGTTCGAGAAGGGTGTCAACTGTAGAAACCATTTCTTCTAGCTTGCCAAGTTCGAAAAGGGCTAGGGCTTTTTTGTACAGAAGTTCTGGATTGGTTGCTCCCGCGTTAAGGATAGAGTCAAAAATTTCCACGGCCTTTTCATATTCTCCGTTTTCAAAGTAGGAAATTCCTGTATAATAAGATATTTCGGGTTGCTGACAGCCTAGATCAAGAGCGTTTTCAAAAGATTTTACTGCTTTTTCAAAGTTCCCCAGCCTGAAGAAGGCAATACCCCTACAGTAATGCAGATCTTCCTTTTTCGGGCAATATTCCAGTGCCGTTTTTAATGCTTCAACGGCCTCCGGATACTCTTCAAGCTCGAAATGAGTATAGGCTTTTTGCTCAAGGGCGTAGGTACAGTCAGGCTTCAATTTAAGGACCGAGTCAAACATCGTCGCAGCTTTCTTTACATCTCCAAGGGCTTTTAAAGCGAGCCCTTTCCTGAAGAGGACGGTTTTTCGTTCTGGATTTATTTTCAGAACCTGATCAAAGAGTTCCAGGGATTCTTCGTAAAGCTCCTGCTTGAAGCAGGCTGTACTCAGGTGTGCAAGAGATTCAGTATCGGACGGTTTTCTTTTAAGGACTTCTCTAAAACCTGAAGCGGATTCCTCATATCTTCCTGACCGTAGTAAAGCGAGGCTTTTCATGTAAAGGGCATCAAGGTTTTCAGAATCTATTTTAAGGGCTGTTTCAAAAACTCTTATAGCGTCCTCAAAGTTCCCAAGTTCAAGATAGGAATTCCCTAACTGATAACAGGCATCCTGATAAGCAGGGTCAAGCTCAAGGATTTTCTCAAAGTCTTTTATTGCCTCATCATGCTGCTTCAGCTTTGAATGGGATATGCCTTTCAAATACCATGTCTCTATAAACAGGGGATTCTCTTCAGCAAGCCTTGAGAAAACCTCAAGCGCTTTTTCGTAAGCCTCCAGCTTGATAAGCACAAGTCCTTTCCAGTAAAGCGCAGAGAACTTTTCTTCAGAGTTATCTTGTGCAGATAGGTTTTGTTCAAAGATACTTTGTTCAGATAAGTTTTGTTCAGGGCAGTATACAAAAGAGCCTGTCTCTGAACCCTCACATACTTCTTCAAAAAGAGAAAGGGCTTTATCATACTCTCCAGATTCAAAGCTGACGATCCCCAGCTCAAACTTTACTTCTTTGTCGTCGGGGTCGAGTTCCAGTATTCTGGCAAGGGTTGCAGCTCCTGCTTTAGATTTCTTTAACTGCAGAAGGCAAATCGCCTTCTTATGAAGAGCAGTAAGGTTCTCCGGATTTTTTTCAAGTACAGCTTCAAGAGTTTCCAGGGCAGCCTCGTATTGTTCGGTTTCAAACAGACAGAGGCTCCAGTACTCAAGAGCTTCCTCCCTTTCAGGATTAATATGAACGGCTGATTCAAAGGCATATGCCGCTTCCTCTAGCATGTTTATTCTATAAAGGCTAAGGCCTTTGTAGTACCAGAGAATGTCGGAATCCGGCTTTTCTTCAAGAGCGCTCTCAAAGGTTTCAAGGGCAGGGAGGTACCTTTCAAGTTGCATCTGCGCAAAGCCTTTGTAAGTTTGGGCGTCCTCGTAATCGAGATTCTTTATCTCATCACATAAGGGGTTATTTATTTCATCACAACTGAGATTTTTTATCTCACTGTGATCGGAGTTATTTATCCTGGAGTTATCTATCTCCTTATATTCTAGATTTTTTGCAATTACTTTGTCAAAGGCTGTTATAGCCTCTTCAAAACGTTCCAGTTTTATCAGGGCAAGCCCTTTTCTATACCAGGCTTCTCTGGATTCCGGCCTTTCACTGAGCACCTTATCAAAAGCCTGAAGCGCAGTCTCGTACTTTCCGATTTTCATTGCAAATTTTCCTTTCCTGCACTGGATTTCTGAATTTTCGGGATTTTTCTCAGCCAGCTTTTCAAAGGTTTCTAGGGCTTCTTCCTGCTTTCCTAGCTCGGCCTGTGCAGTCACAAGGTTGTCTAAAAGCTCGGGATAATCGGGATTAAGAGTCAGGATCTTTTCAAAGCATTCTAAGGCAGTTTCTGGCCTTCCGAGCTTTAGCAGGGCTATTCCTCTATTGTATAAGGAATCAAGATCTTCAGGACTTGTTTTAAGGGCTTCGGCAAAGGCTTCGCTGGCTTTTTCATATTCGTTGGCAGCCAGTAAAATCAGTCCTCTATTCCTCCAGGCTTCCTCAAAGTCAGGCCTGAGGTTCACAGCTTTTTCAAAAGCCTCAAGGGCTTCTTCAGTTCTTCCAAGATTCCCGAGCACTATTCCCTTATTATTCCAGCCTTTCTCGAGATACGGGTTCAGCCGCAGACCTTCTTCAAAAGCTTTGAGGGCTTCTTCGTAGCGTCCAATGGAATAGAGAGCAAATCCCTTATTCATCCAGCAGGCTTCGTTGTCGGGTTTTAGTTCTGCAACTTTATCAAGAGCTTCCAGGGCTGGCTCAAATTTTTCATTCTCAAGAAGAATTAATCCCTTCCGGAGCCAGAGCCTATAGTTTTCGGGTTCTTTTTCAAGGCTCTGTGAAAGCGATTCAAGAGCTTCTTCAATACAGCCTAATTTGACCAGTATAGTACTTCTGAGCTTTTGGGCTTCAGTAAATCCTGGATTATGTTCAAGCATGGAATCTAAAGCTTTGAGGGCTTCCTCATATTTTCCTTCTCTAGCAAGCAAACGTCCCTGCTGGTACAGGGCATCCCCATATTCAGGATCCAGTTCTACAACTCTGGAAAAAGCCTGCGCAGCCTCCCCAAAGCGCTGCAGTTTCACGAGAGCAAGAGCTCTGTTGTACCATATTTCCTTCATTTTCGGATACATTTCAAGCACAGAGTCAAAGGCTTCAAGAGCTTCTTCATATACCTCAAGTTTCATCAGAGCAAGGCATTTGTAACTCCAGGCTTCGAAATAAGTGGGATCCAGTCTAATGGCTTCTTCGAAAGCCTCTATGGCATCATTGAGCCTGAGCAATTGGATAAGAGCAAGGCCTTTCTTGAGCCAGGTTTCTTTATTTCCGGAATTAATCTTCAATATTTTAGAAAAAGTTTTTTCAGCATCCTCATAACGGGAGAGTTCGCTTAAAAGAATGCCCTTTTGATAGAGAGCCGTCTCGCTGACAGGAAATCTCTTTAAAAATGCGTCAATACATTCTAGAGCTTCTTCATTTTTCCCAAGCTTTATCAGTGAATAATATTTTTGTTTCCAGGCATCCTTCTGCCTAGGGTTTGCCTGAATCAGATAATCAAAACATTCCAGCGCGGTTTCGTGCCTTTCAATCCTTGCAAGAACCAGGCCTTTTGCGTAGCAAACGTCTGCATTTTTAGGGTTTATCTCAAGTGCGTGATCAAAACATTCTAGGGCTTCTTCGTAGCTGCCAGCTTTTCCATTTACGGTCCCCAGGGCATACCAGGCAATTTCACATTTTGGTTCAAGTTCAAGTGCTTTCTCAAAACAAAGAATCGAAGCTTCAGTTTTTTCCAGTTCGGCAAACGCTAGGCCTTTCTGGTACCAGATTTTTGGATTTTCAGGATTTATTTCAAGAGCGTTGTCATAGGCTTCAAGAGCTGCTTCAAACTTTCCGAGGGTGGCCAGAGTAATTCCTTTTTTGTACAGGGCATCGAGATTTTCTGGCTCTAAGTGCAGGACCTGATCAAGGGAGTCAAGGGCTTCTTCTGGTTTTTTGATTTTTAACAGGGCAAGTCCTCTGTTGAAAAGAGCGCCGGTGTGATCCGGGTTCTTGTCCAGAATCTTGTTGAAAACGTTAATCGATTTTTCGTACTTTTTTTGTCTGATCAGACCAAGGCCTCTTTGAAAGGCTTCATCGTGATTGATAACCAACTCCTCCGATCTTTTTTTCTAATCATATTCCTGCGCTTTTTTACTCGTATTCCTGCAGCTCAAAGATCTAAAATTTAAATGCTAGCCTTTTTTATCAGGCCTTAATAATATTTTGCTTTGTTTTCCGATTTTAGCGTTTTTGCGAGCTTTTACCTTTCACTTGTCATTAAATTACTCTTTTCCAATAAGCTAACTATTTACAATTGTTGACCGTTAAATTTAATACTTCATCCATCCAAAAACCTATTTATCATCAGCAATTTTTATCTAGGATCTAATCTCCTAACATTGTATATAAACGATCCTCAATAATTGAGCGTGGAAGAATAATTTTTAGTTTGTTTTTTAACTATTTTTTGAAGACGTCCTCAATGAACGTTGCAAGCCGGTTAAATTATAAATCTAAAATCTAAAATAAATTTCTAACATTTAAATTAAATCATAGTGATTCCTGACAATGCTTCCTGAAGATGCCGACATGTCTCTTTATTGAAACAAACAAGGAAAATCTTTTCAGGTAATTCATTTTCCTGAAGGAATTTTATCATTTCGGAAACTGCAATTCCTGCAGCCCTCTCCGAAGGAAAGTTATACGCTCCTGTACTTATAGCTGGAAAAGCGATGGTTTTTACAGCGTATTCCTTTGCAATATCAAGGCTTTTTCTGTAGCAGGAAGCCAGCAAACCATCTTCTCCTTTCTTGCCTCCCTGCCATACAGGACCGACAGTATGTATTATCCATTTTGCAGGCAGGAAATATCCCTTTGTAATTTTTGCTTCTCCTGTTGCACAGCCTTTTAAACCCTTGCATTCTTCTAGCAGTTCGGGTCCTGCGGCTCCGTGGATTGCGCCATCGACTCCTCCTCCAAGAAGAGTTGAATTTGCAGCATTTACGACTGCATCCACTTCCAGTTTTACGATATTTCCTTGAATTATTGTTATCCTGTCTGAAATATGTAACATAGTTTCTCTTTTGCTTCTGTTCTTTCATATATAATGTATAATGTGCTTACAGAGCAATATCATTATCACTATATTATTTTTATTGCCTGAGATGCTTTAGTTCTGCTATTTTATATTATTTTCTTCCTTTCTTTTTCTGCTTTATTATTTTGTTTTACTTTTTACTTTACCTGCCTACTTATCCTTTTGTTGCTTCAGTATAGTTTTTCTTTGATGTTCATATCTTCATTTTGTTCATTCCCAAACAATCATATAGCATAAAATCTAGATTATAATAGTCAATCTGGGCATGGGGATTTCCGGTTTTCCGAAGGTGGTTATTTGCCTTTGATGGAACACTGAAACTTTTGATATGCCTCAATGGGGTTACAAGACCTATGTTAATTACTGATCTGAAAGATCAGTTGAATGCTGAGAACCTCTTGAAAAATTAAAAGGTTAAAAACTTCCAAATTGAATTTAATATAGGGGAGATAATTATGGATGAAATGACACTTAAGGAGAGACTTTTAAACGCGTTGGAAGGGAAAGAAGTTGACAAAGTGCCGGTCTGTTCTGTAACCCAGACAGGAATCGTTGAATTAATGGATGAGGTGGGGGCTCCCTGGCCGGAGGCTCATTCTAACCCTGAGCAAATGGCAAAGCTTGCAATTGCAAATTATGAGCTTAGTGGGCTTGAAGCTGTAAGGGTTCCATATTGCCTTACTGTACTTGCCGAAGCCATGGGCTGTGAGGTTAATATGGGGACCAAAAATAGGCAACCCTCAGTTACTGCACATCCATACCCCAAAGATCTAGAGGGTATGGAAATGCCTGAGAATCTGCTTGATATGGGCAGGATCCGGGCTGTACTTGACGCAATCAAAATTATAAGGGAAAGAGTAGGACCAGATGTACCTATTATAGGAGGAATGGAAGGACCAATAACTCTTGCCTCCGATCTGGCAAGTGTAAAGTCCTTTATGAAATGGTCTATTAAAAAACCTGATATGTTACGGCAGGTACTGGATTTTGCAACTGATGCCACAATAGCTTATGCAAATTCAATGGTTGTTGCAGGAGCAGATGTTATCTCAGTTGCTGACCCTGTAGCATCTCCTGACCTGATGAGTCCGGATTCTTTCAAAAATGAACTCCAACCAAGGTTACAGAGATTTTCTTCAGAAGTAAACTCAGTTACAGTACTGCATATCTGTGGTGGCGTAGGTCCTATCCTTGACTATATGGCAGATTGCGGTTTCGAAGGTTTGAGTGTTGAAGAAAAAGTTGGTAGCATAAAAAAGGCTAAGGAAGTGCTTGGGGACAGAGCAAGGCTTGTGGGAAACATCTCAAGTCCCTTTGTTCTGCTTCCAGGTCCGATTGATAAGATCAAAGAAGAATCGAAAAAAGCTATTGCTGAAGGTGTGGACGTACTGGCACCTGGTTGCGGTATTGCACCTATGACTCCGCTTTCCCACATTAAAGCTATGGTCGAGGCAAGAAACGAGTACTATGCTTGAGGGGCCTGAAAAATAAAAACAGTTTTTTTAATTTTTAAACAGGTTTCTGCTTTTTACTTTTTTTAATTCTACTTTTTGAGAACCTGTTTTTCTGATCCTATTTTTGAACGTTCTCAAGTCTTGGGCCAGGTCTTGAGCTTCCTTCAGGCTATAAATCTTGAAAATAGGAAAAAGGAGAAGGGCCTCAATTAGGATATGTGAATGAAAAATTTTGGAAAAACTTGGATGAAATTTAGTAATAACCAAGGTGCTGGAAATTCAAGGCACCCAGGTCGTTCAAATAAAAATCCAAATTTTACTCCTAAATTTTTTGAGGCCAACTTTACAGGTTTTCTGCTGACCAGTCAGCTGCAGCTTTTACCCAGATCTTAAGTCTGTCAGATGTGCTAAGAGGTGGAGTCCCACATCCGAGCTTACTTGCTTTTGCTCCGCTGTCAAGGGCCTTTCTGACTTCTGCAATAATCTGTTCTTCCGTACCATCAACCATCAGGAGGGGAGTCACGTTTCCAACCACAGGAACGTCACGTGCAAGTTTTGTAGCTTCACCCATATCGACCGTTTGATCGATACTGAGGCAATTTGCTCCGGTGGCGGCCATACCTTCAATAATCGAGGTTGTATTCCCGCAGATGTGCAGTTCCCAGGGGCATCCATTCTCGTGGATGAAGTCTCCGAGCTCCTTTTCTGATGGGCCTGCTACTTTATAATAGAACTCAGGCATCAGGAGGTTTGGGGATGCCGATGCATCGGAACAATAAAAAGCGTCAGCTCCAGCTTGAGCACAGGCTTCAGCATAAATTTTGCTGATCTCAAGAGATACTGAAAGCCATTCCTGCATTTTCTCCATGTATTTTTCTTTCTGAAGGCACCTGTAACTAAGTATGGCAAGATTTTCGGCACCCATCAAGTCTCCGAGAAGGGTAATCGGAGCTTCCATGAGGGCATAAGTAGCAACATCAGGGTATCTTTCCTTTGCAAGTTTAATTGAATCTATTGTGGTCCTGACAAACTTGTTTTCAAGGAAGTTATCATATTTCACGTCTTCCGGTTTTTTAAATATGCCCCTCACTGAAGGGTGAATGTCAACCCTTCCCATTTTCACATCAAGCCCAGTAGCAGCAGATTCAACAAACATACCAAAGGCTACGACGAGGTTATCAATACCTGTCTCCATAGGAGCACAGCTCGCAATGTTTACCATCATCTCTGCATTGGAGTGATAGTCAGGCCAAACCGCTCCAGTCTTTTCGATGTACTCCTTAAGCATTGCAACACCGGAGATTACCGGGATCCTATCAACAGGTTTTCTATTGAGCATTGCAAGGACCCTTTCTTTTGATGTCATCTCATTGATCAATTTTTTCAACTCCGCTATTTTTCTGATCTAACAACGATTACGTGAAGTGTTCAGTTAATTGAGATTCCTTGGAATAGTTAGTCCCATCTTTCAGACTCGGATGAAAAACCGGCAACTGCTTCTTTTAGCCAGTTTGCTGCACTTGCAGCATCGACAGGGGATACATCAGCTCCGATTTCTTTGGCATAATCTGCCTTAATCGGGGCTCCACCTACCATTACTTTAACCTTACTCCTGATGCCTTCCTCTTCAAGCAGTTTGAGAACTTTTGGCATTTCGGCCATGGTTGTGGTCATCAGGGTGCTCATGGAAATTGCTGTTGCTCTGTTCTCCTTTGCAGCCTCCACGAACTTCTGGCTCTCGACATCATTTCCAAGGTCTACGCAGTTGAAGCCGTTTGCACTGAGTAAAGTCTTTACAAGGTTCTTCCCGATGTCGTGTATGTCTCCCTCTACTGTCCCTATGATGACGGCAGGTGGCTTTTCTGTACACTCTTCGTCATTCTTTAGGTATGGAGCCAGTATATCCATTCCTGCATACATGGACCCTGAAGCGATTAACAATTGGGGCACAAAAGCTTCTCCCTTCTCATATTTTTTGCCTATTCTGTTCATGCCCTCTGCCAGCCCTTCGATAAGGGTCTTGAATGGATTCATCCCAACCTGAAGGGCAACTTTTGTCCAGCCCTGAGTTATTTCATCCTCGCCGTCCATCACGCATCTGGCAAGTTTGTTAAGGATGATAGGTGGCATATCAACGCCCGTGGCAAGGAGCTTCTGGGTAAGTTCCTTTATCGCCTCCTCATCTTCATCTTCAGCAGCCTCATCCATTTGCTCTATTAATTCTTGTACTTCCTCTGGTAAACTATCCATTTTACATACCTCAAATTGATTAAGTCGACTGGCTTGCACATTTAAAAAAATAGTGAAGTGGGAATATGGGGAAGTATCCGGATCTTCACCTTAGGGAAGTGGGAAAATAGGGAAGTGGAAAAATAGGGAAGTGTCCGGATCTCCACCTTTCCACAATTAAATATTTAAACTAAAGATATTTATAATATCCGGCAACAAAAAATAAATAGCATCGATCTTATCAATCTCGTTTTTGTTATAAATATGATTGTTAAAAAAGCACTATTGTATATTATATAATGGCATTTACAAAATAAATGAATGGGCTAAAAATCAATGAATTGTGTGTAATCTACATGTGTATTCCATTGTAACCCGTTAACATAATCAATATGGTTGATTTTGCGTTAACTCCTCATATATGTTAACGAATATTTGCCTGTGAAAGGGAGCAAACAATTACAACGTATAATGTAATTTATATAACTCTTAAGTTTCTCATTGAGCTTTCGACCTATTCTTTTGTATAGTTCTTTGATTCTGTATCCAAAAAACTCAACAAGCTCAAGAGTGAAAAGGGATATTATCCGTTATTTATGGTTATACCTCTTTCTTTTGATCGCGTCTGTGATTTTTGATCAAATCTGAAAAAAGAGCATATCCAATGTATTAAATTTGAAAGTCGGTTTATGCCAGTCAGTTTTATGCTTAGATTTTTTCAATAACTGATCTCTATATATAAAAATATTTTAAAAGAAAAATGGGAAGAACTTGCCTCAGTTAGAGGCCATAGTTCTCCGGCTTGAAGACTTTGACTTCTTGTTTATACTTTGTAAGACAGTCACTCATGAACTTCTCTTTGTCGTCAGTAAGACTCTCTAAAGCTGCTTTTGCATCTGCAAGGGCTTTAGTTTCGAACCTTGAGAGTTCAAGTTTGCCCTTTGCCCCTTCTTCAACGATCTTGATGCATTCGATAGCAGCATTCTTAGCACGGAGGTAAATATCATTCCCGTCTTTTGCAATTGCCTGCCCGACTCTGTAGGCGTTCGGGTATGCGAGTACATAGCCCTGTGCGTCTCTGTACATATCCGAAGCTACGAACATATCCCTAAGTATTTTTTCGTTACCTGAATCAAGAGCAACATTCATTAGGGCACAGTCATAAGCTAAGGTCTCACCCCAACACTGAACTGTGGTACCGCCGAATTCACCGTGATATTCAACAGATTCGTTGGACCAGAGGTCACAGCATTGCATAACAACGTTACCCATCAAATCAGAGTGGGCACAGGTTGAGGTTTTGCCTTCTTGAGTTATAGGGACACCTGCAATTGCCTTTACAATAGTGTTCTCGTAACCGCAGTCCTTTCCAGGGCCGACCGCACCGGCTTCGTACGCGACAAGTGATCTGGCGGCAGAAATTGCTCTTGCAATGATTGCGAGTGTATGGGCGAGGTTCTTGTCCAGCAGCCCGCCTGCAATGAACATTGCAGTGTTTGCCTGGGCGCAATCTGTGTCACCAGATGCTATCACGTTATTCTTTTTTGCAATTGATACAATATCTTGCCAGATCATTTCCATATCTATGCTGCCAAGAACACCTATGCCGTAAAGTACTCCGGCCATATCGTTCCTGAGAATCGCATAGTCGAATACTTCTTTTCCACCCATTGACTCAACTGCAAGCATGTCAGCCCCATTCTGGGCACACTGCTCAAAAGCTTCCAAAAAGGTGTTGTACTTGTCTCCTCCTCTGAGCTCGAGGAATTCCCTGCTCTCACGGATGTCACCAATAGTGTGGCGGAGTGCGCACTTTATGCCGTATTCATCATGGTAATCCTCCATGATAGTTTTCTGGGCGTGAGCAACAGCTGCTCCCCAATCCGGGTGATTAGACATCTGCTGAACATGTTCGGTTTCAAGCACGACAGAAGGAGCTCCAATCTGGACCATCCTTGCCATAATGTCGGTGGTGATCCTTTCGTATTCTTTTATGAGCTTTTCTTTGGATGCGCCGGCTTCAGGTCTTGGGGCGTAGTTTACTTCAGGAGTTGTGTAACCGGCACCGATTTCAAGTCCCAGCCCGGCTTTAACTGGCGTGACAGCTCTTCCGAAAACCATCTCATCCGCGCTTGCATAAGCCATTTTAGTACATCTTTTTACTGCCATTTATTCCATCTCCTCAGTGTCTATGGAATTTCTCCCTCAGTTTTACGATATTATCCCCATGTGCCTTTACGAAATCGGCTATCTTCGCGGCATCGGCTGCTTCTTCACCGTACACTCCAAGCTCATACTGGGACACGAAGTCCTGGTTGACAGCACCGCCGCCGCATGCAAATGGAATCCTGTAGCCTTTCTCCAGAAGCTTATCATTAACTTCTTTGAATGCATACATGGTTGTGGTCATCAGGGCAGTACCTGTTAGCATCATGGGACTTTCTTTCTCGACAGCCGCTATTACTTCATCTACAGGTACATCTCTTCCGAGGTCCACTACATCATAACCAGCTGCTCTCAGTAGTGCGGCCACAATGTTTTTTCCGATGTCGTGCACATCACCTTCTGCAACGTGACAGACAATCTTTCCTTTGGTTTCAGGTGCTTTTCCTGCTTTCTCCTTAACGTATTCGATACCTTCCAACATGGCATCAGCAGACATCATAACGTTTGGCAGGAAAATGACTCCCTCATCGTAAAGCCTGGAAACTACTCCCATTCCAACCATTAATGCATCATTAATAAGGGAGATCGGATCCTTTCCGGAGCTGATGGCCTTTTCCAGCCCTTCAACAACATCATCTTCTTCGCCTTCAAAGATGGCTTTTGCAATCGGATAAATCATTGAATCCTTAGGGTAAAGCTCTTCTGCAGCATCTTCCGGTGTCATTTCCTTTTCCATTTTTACATTGTAACGAACCAGAATACCACTGGGATCTATATCTATCAAATGTCTAACCTCCATTTTGGCATTTGAGGAGCAAATAATCCCTAATTATTTACAGGAACCAAAGGGGCTAAATGCGAAAATTATTCCTTAATAGATCTTAATTAAATTTAGGCCTCTAAATTCCCCAATTTTTCTATAGAGGTCTCTATATGAGATCTAAACAGGTATAAAATCCCAAATTCTTCCCAATTTCTTAAAGGGACTCCTAACTCCCCTTAATTTAATTGGAATCCTATATATATAAAACTCACTGACCAAGTTTAAGGTTCTAATACTGAATTGTAAGCTATAATTTTCGCTATCTTGAGGCTTTACTATTCTAAATATCTAGTTTTAATGGGCTTTTTGCTAACTTAGGTACAGTCTAAAATACATAATTATGAATATCAAAAACCCTTACAACAGTCTATGGACAGTCTACGATTACTAGGTTTTCGGCAGATTTAGGCAGCTGCTAGGGAGTATTATACCAAGATTTCTCAATAGATCTAAAATAAATTCTAGATTTTAATAAAAATTATGTTTAACTCTCTCATTCCTTCCTTAATTTGGTTTATTGAGGAATCATTCTTCTCAAAAAGTATTTATATCAGTAATGCATCTATGAAATCCCCTGATCTGAATGGATCAGTGATCATTAAATCTATAGATTTTGCAAAGATTATATTCCGTGATAAAATCTATAGTCAAAAATCAGCTTAACAAAAGCTTTATATATAAGAAATTCCTTGTATGAATCCCTCACAAAAGCAAAATTGTGGGCATCTGACTCTCTTTCGATCACAAAAAGATCGAAATGGCAGTATCTCTATAGATTCAAATAAAGATTTGTTTTTGAATCCATTTATGAAAAACTGCCTAATGAGAAGCTTTATATACAAGAACTGTCTTGTATGTATCCTTCACACAGAGCGATTGTGT
>ENA-UOOE01000677-UOOE01000677.1-fermentation-metagenome-genome-assembly--contig:-NODE-677-length-32008-cov-27.337683_pt1 | contig 32008 bp, 33 predicted proteins | sample MGYA00245776_ERZ724021 | MGnify/ENA primary metagenome ERZ724021 (study PRJEB28704, sample SAMN03018321) | fermentation metagenome | biome: anthropogenic terrestrial biome; feature: soil; material... | reverse complement strand
TTGAAAGAGTTAACAAGTCCAGCTTCTTATTGTCCGCTTAGGCTTGACCAGATCAACCCTGGAAAAGGATAAGGCCAAAAGTCTAAACACCGAACACAGTCAGGATTTTTTCCGCTGGATCGAAAGCTGTCCCGAAGAATATCTTTTGATATATCCCGTTGCCATCGTGGCCTGCATGGTCAAGATGTTTTCCTTTCATAATATCCCTGAAATCAAACGTATGAAGGGATTGCTGCTGAAGTCACTGGAGCAGGATACTGCTCTGACCGAACAGGAGCGCCATGATCTTTTGGGCGATGCCGAAGTGTCGGAGAGCTTTCTTTGCTACAACAACATCTCCGCCATGAGTACCCATCATCGCAGAGCCTGCGCATTACTTAGCCGCACCTCCCTCAGCGTCGACCCCAAAGGCGCCTGGACCTTTTCCGCTCCCTCCATCTTTATGATGTACCATCGCAGCGTAGGGGGCGCGGACAGCGAGAATGCCGAGATGAAAGAGTGCATGCCCTACTATTATCAAGTGTCGGACGGACACGGCAACGGTGCCGAGCATGGGTTTGCGGCCGACCTGTTCTATGAGCGCGGTCTTTTGACCGACGCCGATATTGCCAATCGTATGGCCCTGTCTGCGGCCCAGCATAAAAACCAGTTCAGCGTTATGCTGAACTGTGATTTTCTTTCTATGCGCATGGCTCTTTTTAACGGAGATTTTGCCGCTGTAAAAAAACGCGGCCGGGATTGTCAGGAATGGCTGCGCCGGGAGCGGCAGTATACGCTTTTAAATACCCTGGATATGTGCCGGGGATTTCTGTACGCCTTGCTGGGCCATCCCGAGGCTGCCCCCGGGTGGCTGTTGGAGGGACGGCTGCAGGAGGCCCTGGTCTTGTTCCCCGCCACCCCCATGCTGCATACTTTCTATAACCAGCTGCTGCTGGCCAGGGGAGAATGGACGACGGTGGCGGCCAGGCGCGAGGAATGCGAAAAGCTGTACGGCGTTTATAATAATGTACTGTGCCAGATCTGGCTCCATATCCAGCTTTCCGCCACGCTGGAGCAGATCGGCCGGCATGCGGAAGCCCTCGCCGAGCTTCACACCGCCTTGGATATGGCGATTCCCGACGGCATTGTCATGCCCTTTGCCGAAAGCGAAGTCTACATAACCGCTCTGCTGCAGCAGCTGCAGGAGCAGGGCGTGCATCCCGGGGAGATAGCGCGCATCCTGTCTTTGTCGGCGAGCTTCCGCAGCGCCAAACAGAAAATACTTTGGGAGCACTGGAGCGAACATGAAAATTACGGACTGTCCGAACGGGAACTGGAAATCGCCAGGCTGGCGGCCCGGCGGAAGACAAATGTGGAAATAGCCGAGGAGCTGCACCTGGCCGAAGGCACGGTGCGCAACCAGCTTTCGCGGATTTTTAACAAGCTGGGCATCTCCGGAGATGGGAAAAACAAACGCCTGCAACTGGAAACATTGCTGAAATTAAAAAAATAGTGACATTTGCTCACACTACAAATTCCCAACGCTGCGGTACGATAAATTTGTACCGTGGCGTTTCTCTATTTTATAGCATACTGTCCAAAGAGTAGAAATACGTCAGAGCGAGCTAAAAAGTTCACCCAAGGGCACCACTGATGTTCGCTATGCTCACCAATAATGTTGCAAGAGCAAGGCATTAAGGAAAGGACGTGATTGAGGCGTACTTAAGTACGTCGATTGAACGGACTTTCTTTAATAACGCCGCTATTGGGCTTTTTAGACGCTCTGATGAGGAGGTGAATGGATGAAAGGGCAGCCCATTACCCGGGTGGAACCCATGGCCAACGGCATCCTGCGGGTGACCTTTGACACCGGTAATTCGGTGATAGTGGATATGAAGCCGGTTTTCGGCGGATTCCGTTTCGGGGTTTTGCAGAATCCGGATGTCTGGCGGACGGCGGACACCGACGGCGGTTTTATTCACTGGTACAAAAACGGCCTGTCGGTGGCGGAGCTGGCCTACAACGAACTCATGAAGATGACCCTGGGAGAGTCCTATTAAAATGAAAACAAAAACATTGAGGAGGTTGTTTGAAAAATGAGACCGAAACCTGCAACAAAAATATTAGCGCTGCTGCTGGCACTCTACCTGGTCTTAAGCGGGCTGCCCTTGACAGTTTTGGCTGAGGACGGAGCCCAATCGCCGGGAGAAAACAGCAGTAACGAAGCAGCGGCAGCCTTGCCCTTCAGCGATGTTGCCGCCGATGACAGCAACCTGCTGTATATCAATTACATAAACGCCCGGGAGATCATAGCGGGCTTTCCTGACGGCACCTTCGGTCCGGAGAAAGGGCTGACCCGGGCCCAGGCCGCCGTGATTATCAGCAAAGCCGCAAATCTGGAAACCGGAAGCCCCAACGACATCAGCTTTAATGATGTAAAACCGGAACACTGGGCAGCTGGATATATAGCCGCGGCAGTCAAGTCCGGTTATCTGCAGGGTATGGGAAACGGCAGCTACCGTCCCGACCAGCCCTTAAGCAGAGCCCAGGCCATCAGCCTGATCATGAGGCTGTCCCGGCAGGAAGACAGCCAGGCAGCTCTGCCGGCACTAAACGATATGAACGTAAGCCACTGGGCGGCCCGCTCTATGGCCATGGCTATAGATGCCGGCATGATCGTTCCTCAAAATAATAATATCCGCCCCGAACAGGACATTACCCGCGGGGATATCTGCCGGGCCCTGGCCGTACTTCTGACCAGTGATCCGGAGCTTTCCAGCCGCCCCCTCTACGGTACCCTGCAGGTTAAATCCGGTGAAGTAAAAGTAAGCCGGGCTGGGCAGGAAGCTGCAACGGTAAGCGGCAGCAGGCAGGCAGGAGCCGGAGATACCATAGAAACCCTGTCCGGAGCTACAGCCGAGATCAATTATCCCGATGGCAGCAGCCTGCTTCTAAAAGCCGACAGCAAACTCACCATCAAGGAATCTATGGGCCGGGCCTATATCAAGCAGGACGGCCGGGACGGCACCGCGGTAGACAGCCTGCACCTGGAACTCCAGGCCGGCACCATGTTCGGCGCCCTATCCAGCCTGGCTGTCTCCGGGAGCGCCAAGACGGAAACAGAGCAGCCTGCCGGGCAGACTCCCTGGTACAATACCGCCCGGCAGGAAAAAGTAAAGGTTACGTTAGACATGCCTTGGGGCGTGACAGCTATCCGGGGCAGCTTCTGGCAGAACATAGTAGATAAGGACGGCAGCGGCTTAATGAGCCTGCTGGAGGGTAACGGCTCGATAATTTCCGGCGGACAAACAGTGAGCTTAAGTCCCGGTCAGGCGGTTACCGCCGGCGGATCCGGAGCCCCGCCCATCCCGCCGGCTCCCATGACTCCCGGCCAGTTGAGTCAATGGACACAGCAGCAGAACTGGGTGCAGAACGCCTTTGGCAATATGAGCCAAAATCAAGGCAGTCCCGCACCGGGAGCCCCGGCAGGCAATAATACCGCAACCGCTCCGGCTCCCAGCCTGGAAAAGGTTTTAAACCAAGCCCTGGAACAAGCCCAGAAGGCAGCCGATTCCATGCCCAGAAGCAGCGGGGGAAGCGGCAGCAGTGGTAACAGCGGTAACAGCGGTAACGGCGGCCAAACTACCCAAATCACCGCCACGGTCGATTTGCCCCAGAAGATATATCTGCCCCGGCAGGAAATGAATCCGGACACCGGACTGCCGGAGGATAATGCCGGAGTCAGCTTTGTCCTGACCTGCAATGTGCCGGGGGTTACAGTAGCGGTAACCAACTCGGACGGAACTCCGGTAACCCAGAATTTATATTTTGATTATCAATATAATCAGAGCGCTAATAAAATAACTTTTACGCCAAGGCCGGGAGCAACCGGTTCCAATTATAGCCTTTACTTGACCTTGAGCAAGGAGGGCTGCACCTCCTGGACCAGTGATGATCCATTTACCCTCCGGACGCTGCCGGTAGTGGAACCCCTGAACGGCTATGCGGCGGCGGGATATAGCGCTCCCTTCACCGTGGGGGTACCCGGACAATGGAGCAGCAGCACCCTCTTTGATTCCAGTTGGGCAGATATCAGCGCAGAATATGTAACAGGCAGGCACCAAAGCCAAAACGGCTTTCACCATCTTACCATTGCCACGGGCTTGCCGGCCGGTCTTTATTATATATTGCTGCAAGACAGCAGCTATAACTGGGCCATGGCTTACCTGCTGGTTCGCCCGGAAGCTGCCGGGGACTTCTTTAAGCTGAATAAGGTGGTCATGAACCGGGACAATGATACGGTATACGGCAGTGTTTATCAGGGGGATTCCCTGTCCTTCATATTTGATGAGGGGATAGACAGCGATTCACTGAGCCAGCCCCTGCAGGCTCTCCTGAACGCACCCGGTACCGAGGACTTTGCCGGGCTGGGGCTGGGCAGCTTTGTTTCAACTTTAACGGGAACGTTCGGCGAGACCTATCAATTTGACGATACCGTAAAAGTCACCCGGGCCAGCCTGACCGATAATAACAACCGGGTACTTACCCTGGCCTTCACCCGGGGCGCCTTTGCTAGTTTGACGACTGCCGGGGGTTATGATTTCATAGCAGCCAGCTCTATAAGGAGCACAGGCGGCCAATGGATGGACGACGACCCGGTTACCCCTACCCTGGTAAAGGTCGACGATAATACCTTTTCTAGCACAGTTTACGTTTTTACCAATGCTTTTACCGATAGCGATCCCGCTTCCATTTCCATGCCGGTTCGTTTCTGGGTCAGCCCCGGCTGGGATGAGGCCAGCGTGCCGAATACGGTATCTTATTTACAGGCTGACGGTTCTTGGGGCCCCGATGCAGGAGCATTTACGGCCACAGTAACTAGCGGCGTAAGCTATTGGCTCTGGACTGTTAATTTAAATAACATACTGTCCCATACGTACACTGATCCCCCGACAGGTGCAGACATCTACTGCGATGTGCGGATTGACGGCGAGTGGTTAAATAATATCGGCCAATTGCGGCAGTGGTAGACCATAAGCCGGCGTAATAGCGAAGGACAGCGGAACGCCTTCCCGCCGGCGCTTATAAAGGCAAGATAACGGCAGTATAATCGAAGAAGTTAAGTCCGGCGGCGGGAGCCGATCACCGATATGCTCCCGCCGCTTTTAATGTTTCGTAACGATGGTTGTTCTGCCTCTGGATGACAAGGGGACAGTTCATGGTGATGCTGATGAAGGCTTATGAATTTGCTCCGGATACCAACCCCACGGGCAACTTCGCCGACGCCGGCGACACCTACTACACCGGCTATCCCGCGCTGGAAGCGAAGGACTACGCTTGGGCGGCGGAGCTCTATGACTTGATTCTCAACGCTAACCCGCAAAAGACTTCCGGGGTCATCGCGCAGGCCAAAACCGATTACGCCGAAGCCCTGCGGCAGTTGGGCTTCCAGTCCGAAGCGGCGACTTGGCGCAATATGTACCTGACCGGAGCGCAGGAGATAAGTCAGTACACAGGCGGCGGTAACGGCGGCCTGGCCAAGACGTATCTGGAATTCCCGGACAGCACCATCAAAGCCATGTCGCTGGAGATGATACTCCAATACATGGGCATTATGCTGGACAGCCGGAAAGTGGAGGCCGACGGCTACCGATTGGCCATTGAATTCATCGCGGCAACGAAGCCGGACGGCGCAAGTACTTACGACCGGAAATACGCAATCGCCAGCATCAATCGCGGTGTATTGAACTATCGGATTGTAGACGAGAAATCAGTAACCGGGAAAGTCGACCTCGCAATTGCTGGGGAAAAAGTCGACTTGTTTCGGTATTTTATCGACCAGGATTTGAGCAAAAAGGCCAATCTGAAGTTTGTCAGCGATGTCCAGCAACAGATCGCCGATGATTTTATCACCGGATACCTGACGCGCTTTCCCATCGCGTTCCCGATTATGACGCCTCGAAGCGGACTGTAACTATTAGCGTGCGTTTACCCAGGATTTGGACGGTACGTCGGCGAGTTTGATAAGGCCCATAAGCAGCGGGGAAAGATCAACAAGGTCTAAGGTGTTCTAAAGCGCTATGATAGCCTTGCTGCCAAAAGCCGCCAAAGCCTGTCCTTTATACAAGAGGGCAGGCTTCAGTTTGTTTAAATGCATATTATCTTAAATCTCTAACGGTATTATATTTCATCTATATTCAGACTAATACGAACATTTGTATCCGGAACGATATTTTGCTGAAACAGGAACTGCAGCTTTTCACTTACATTTTTAAACGTTCCCTCGGCGTTTAAAGACATGGAGAAAACATTGGGCTGGATTACCACTGAATCATCCTTGTTGTTTTCCATTTCTTGTCTCGCCGGATCACTCTGCATCTTTTCCTTTAAAGACTTTTTGAGTTTGGGTTTGGGTTTAGATTTATTTCCTTTTGAAGAAACCGACAGGTCAAATTCATGTATCATGTTATACAATTTTGATCGGGAAACCCCCCAAATTTTTATCAACTCGCTTACTCCCACTTCTTTTCGAAGTGCTTCGAGGGTTTCTTTTTGCCGCTCCCTCGAAAGTTCTTTAAAATCAGAATACGATATTGTCAATTGTTCATGCCTCCATTTAACTCGATTACCATTAATTGTGTCCATTAAAATTTAGTTTTATGCGTTAAAAGTAACATTATAAAAATATTAACCGTCCTATGTTCGCAGCACACAACCATTCATTGAAATCGGGGAGTACCCCTGTCACATTTTGATTCTCCTGGCAGCTTGTTCTCAGGAAGGAGGAAAATGTCAGTCCGATATTGAATATTCTTGGCGGGGAGGAACGAATTATGCGCAGTGCAATATTAGAAATTAGCTTATTATTAGCCATCTTTATCCTGGGATGGCTGCAAACCGGATGGAACTCCTTGTTCTATATCGCCCTGGTTCTTATTATGTTTTATGTCATTGTTATGGTCATTTATATTGTTACCAAGAGGTCAACCATATCGCAATTGGACAAACTCCTGGGAGTAATGGCATTGGCCGGGTGGCTGGCAATAGGCTGGGCATTAATCCAGCAAAAAGGACTACATATATGGGGACTATAAATAAAGAAATACTTCGAGAAACTATAACTTAGCATTTTTGCTTGACTTAAAATAATGGAAGTTCACTTCTACGCTTATACACCTATTTATCCTGGCCATTTAAACAGCAAGGCCGTTTTAGTTATGGCATCACCGATAATCAGTCCATAGAGCAGGTATTCGTGGGTGGTAATGCTAAGGATGTCTTCCGGGACAGTGTTCAGAGCTACTCCCATACAGCCTAATGCTACCGGAAGAGTGATCCAAAATACCGGGTGAAAGAAAAGAGCTCCGGCTACCCCGGTCAACAAAGCCAGTAAAAAGTAAACTAATTCAACCAGAAAAGTTTTTTTCATACCCAGAGTGATTGCCACCCAGGCCACCGTAGTCAATTTACGGGGAGTTGATTTAAGATCGCTGCTGATATCACTCAGGTGGTGGTGCATCAACAGACCAATCGCCAACAGAGCATGGATCGCACCAGCAATTAATACGATTCCAGGAATTTTATGGGTGAGCACATAACAAGTTCCAACTGTACATGCAAATACAGCCGGAAAGCCGCATAGCCATTCTCCGGTCAGGGGATGGTAAGAAAGCCTCAGGGGAGGGCAGCTATATGAGATCGTTGACCAAAAAGCGAGCCCTAATAGAATTAAAATTGCAACTCCCACCGACCATATAAAATATAAGGCTGTAATACATACTACCACCAGCGCAGCTTTCCATATAAACGATAGTGTTTCAAGAGAATATTGTTTTCGGGCAACCACACCTGATCCCCCGGAAAGTATTCCAGGACTAAACTGGTCTGTTCCGGATAGCCAATCCTCCCGGTCATTAAGAGCATGTGAAAGTACCCCGTGAATAAGGACGACCAGCAGAAGGATCAGGCCAAAATCCAACCAGCGGATTTTATTATCTATGGTATAGGCACAGCCTAATCCCACCAGGCTGGAGGTAATACTCCATGATAGCACAGGTAAGATCCGAATAAGAGTATATAAGGCTTTAAGCCGTTGTGGTATTGAATGAACGATTAGTTCTGTCATAAGGCTTTTCCTAAACAATTGGCATTTTTTATGGAATCTCAGGAGTGTTTTTAGTCTTCCCCATTTATGAAGATTCAGTCAGGAGATAACAAACTCTGTTTGTGAGGCCGTGAAAAAAGATAAGTTTAAGTGATCTGACGTCTTTACAGATATTTTACAAACTCTTTACGATAAACAATATATATAAATCTTTCTTGGTGTTATAATATGTTCAAGCTCAAATAAACCTTCAGGGGAACGTACAGGATAAGTTGTTTGACTGAGCAAAAAGGTTATTATGAGCTGGTAGTCGAGCGTACTGGAGTTGTTCGGCTGCATCAACTCTGCAGAGCCCCTCAGGGGATCTGCAATTGAGAAAATAATATCCCATCGTTGTTAAGACGGTGGGATTTTTAGTATGGACTTGGACCTGTTGAACGGAGCCAGCTGCGACTAATTTTTGTGCTGTTTTTCCAGCTCCAATAGATAGGCTTTCATTTGCAAACCTCCCCCAAATCCTACCAGTTTGCCATTAGCACCTATTACCCGGTGACAGGGAATAAATATCGGAATCGGATTTTTGTTATTAGCCAGCCCTACGGCCCTTGAAGCCTTCGGATTACCAATACTCTGCGCTATTTCCTTATAACTGCGGGTTTCCCCATAGGGAATAGCCTGCAAACTTTTCCATACATTTTTCATAAATTCTGTACCGGCAGGGGCAAGGGGAAGGGTGAAAATCTTTTGCCGGCCTAAAAAATAGTTATATAATTGTTTCCCGGCTTCTTTCAGTATATCTGTTTCATTTAGGAGAGCATCCTCAGGTATGGTTTCTGCTTGAAAATATATATTGGTAATGGCGTTGTCACATTCAGCAATTCCTATTTTCCCAATATCGGTTTGATAAAAAAATATATTTTTCATCGCTTATTTTTCTCCTCAATCAGTTAAGGTTGAGAGTTTTGCATAATTCCCAAAACCCCATTTGTCATCCTGAGCCTCAGCGAAGAATCTTAAGATCCTTCGGCTTTGCCTCAGGATGACATTTGCAAAGTTACTGCTTAATCATAGGAAAACTCTCAACGTTATTCGAAACATAAGCCAGGAAACTCTTCCCGGCAGGTTTCCTGGCTTATAATCAACTTAAGGCTATCTTCTTAAAATTCCCTGTCATATCAGCCAACTCGGCAGTTGCTTCTTCCAGGTAAAACAATCCCAGTTTCTGACCGGTTTTTTCATTATACATATCTTTTAAGAGGGGCATAGTTGCAAAAGCTTTCTCAAGAGTTTCCGGTCTTTCATCAAAAGCAACCTTGCCGTTAATTCGAATCCATTGTCCCTCAAGGCTGGCAGTACAGATTTCTACGTAAGGATTCACTTTAATCTGCCGATAAGATTGTTTGTGTTTGCCGATACCAAAATACAATTTGCCTTCAAAATTCATAAAAAACCCCAAAGGCCTTACTTTCGGTTTATCACCATCAACCGTGGCAAAATAAAAGGTATGATTGGCAGTCAAGAAATTTAATATTTCTTCCATTAATAATCATCTCCTGAATATGAATTTTATTATGCTTTAATACTTATTATTATGATTATTATAAATAAAACAAGTATTTTGCAGAAGACAAACTAATTCACCCGGCCTACACCCCCTTTAATTTGTTCCCCCACCTCCGCAAATTGCTTCGTTCAATTTTCATTAAAATAGCGGCCCGTAAAACCAATAGAGTTTCATAATGAGATTAAATTTGTCAAAACAGGCACTATAGACTCCATACATAAATATCCATCCAATAACAAAAAGCCTGACCTGTAGGGTTTTTCAAGCGTTCCCATACTTTGGCATGAATATTGCATAAACAAAAAGCAGTAAGACAATTTATCTAAAAACTGGTGTATCAAGTGAAATTGCTTAATTAGAACGGTAAGACCAAATAACATTCAATGACAACCGGGTTGCTTACGGAACGCCCGACTTAAAAAAGTCATTGAGACCTGTATACCAAATCAGATTAAGGCTTTCACACCTGAAACTTCTCGGGACCGTGAGATGATTATGCATAACCACTGCTGGCCTGCACAGCCGAAGCAGGGTCAAGCCGGGCAGGGAGGTTCTATAATGTGCTATTGACGACAGGCTATTAAACTGAATAATGCTTATGTGCTAAGGGAGGAATATTTTATGAAACTATTTAAGAAATTGTTGGTTCTGCTCACTATGATGGCTATGCTCTTCGGAATGTCCATTACATCAGCATCAGCGTCAGCCCAACCAGGTCTGGCCATTGACGGTAAGACCATTTCAATTTCATCTTCTTATGGGACTCCTTTTATTGATTCAGCCAACCGGATGCAAGTACCAATCCGAGTCATTGCTGAAAAACTTGGTGCAAATGTTAGCTGGGACAAAAATACCCAAACGGCTGTCATCAATGGAACGATCAAGATCAAAGTCGGTTCAGCAGCCATAAATACAGCTTCTGGAACTATTACCATGGACACAACCGCTGTCATTCACGACGGCCGGGTTTATATCCCCCTCAGAGCCATGGCCAATGCCCTGGGATTCGAAGTAACTGCCACCAATCAAAATGGCACTGTTTGCGCCAATATCACCACACAGGCTGACCTGGCGCAAAATATTTATGTGACTAGCCCATGGCTGAAAAGCAAGCTGGGGAATGTAACCGTTATAGATGTCCGTAGCGCCAAAGATTATGATGCAGACCATATTCAAGGAGCTATCAACATCTATTGGGCCTCTCTTTCCAACCTTGCGGTCAAGCAGGGCGAAAATGGCTGGGCGGAAGTTCTTGATGCTGATGCACTGGGAAAAGTTCTGGGAAGTTACGGCCTGGACGGAGAGACTCCCATCGTGATTTACGGCGACCCGGCTACCGGTTGGGGAGAAGACGGACGTACTCTTTTTACACTGAACATGGCTGGAATTAATAATGCCTGTATTCTGGACGGCGGCTATTCCGCCTGGGTTGCTTCCGGCCTTGCAGCTAAATCTGGTTTATAATCCCGGGGGCGCTTTTCTGCCACCGTCTCAGAGCGCGATCGAGGCCGACTTTCGTCAAGCGCTTCGGAATCAATATGGAATTCGTTTTAATAAACTATTTACTATTACCAACGTTCCTATCGGCCGTTTCCTGACCTTCCTTCATGAATCGGGAAATCTGGACCGATATATGCAACGCCTGGCCAACAGCTTTAATCCAGCCACGGTTGAGGCAATAATGTGCCGCAATCAAATATCGGTTGCCTGGGACGGCCAGGTTTATGATTGTGATTTTAATCAATTGTTAGGACTGGCCTGTACCCCGAATCAGATTAAAGATTTCACGCCTGAAACTCTTCGGGAACGTGAAATAATCGTACATAACCACTGCTACGCCTGTACAGCCGGAGCAGGGTCAAGCTGCGGCGGAGAGGTTGTTTTTTCATAAAATTTACATCAAAAACACTGTAAAACAAATTGCCGATAATGCTGTTGTATTATCGGCAAAACCTTACTTAAGCCTATAAGACGGCCGGGGAAAAAAGCTTCATATATTGTTCTGATGAAAAGGGTGCTCAAAAGAGGTGAAACAAATGAACAGGTGCCTGGTATTTACCAAAAAGCAAAAACAGCTTAAAAGCAAAGTTGAACTTGAGGGAAGGAGAATATCTGAAGTTAACAAGCATTTCCCCAGACCCTATCGCAAGGAATTCAGGTCAGGACAGGTGGATACAGTACATGCCGGGAAAGACAATTAAAAATAAGTCTCATATTGAAACAGGAAATTTCAAAAACAAGAATATACCTGCAAATTTCAAATCCTTAATGATAATAAGAAGCCCGACCTATAGGGCTTCTTATTATCCGCCATACATTGGCACAGATATTGCATATTTAGAAAAAGTGTAAGACAAATTGTATTTATTATCGCTCTATTATTCCAAATAACCTGATTGCAATGGTAAGACAGAAAAAGGAGAGAAATGATGATTGTAAACCAAAGGACCTATGAAATTGTTGAAAAGGCTATGGAGGGCAAAGGCCTTGATGCGCAGGAAATAGGATATCTTTATGGTTTGGATACCTTTTCCAAAGATTCTTTTTATGTACAATGGGCCGGGCGTGAACTTAGTATGCAAGCATCCGGGGGCATCGCCGAAATCCATGCCCAAATTGGCCTTAATGGCACGGTATGTCCGAAAAATTGCCAATTTTGCTCTTTTGCGGCATGCAATAAAGTGCGTCAAGGGGTCTTAGAGATGCCTTTGCAGGACGTACTGGATTACGCGCGGGCTTATGAAGAAGAAGGAGCCAATCTCATCCTTCTGCTGACGACCGCCAACTTTAAATTTGAAAAGCTGTTGGAGATCGCCGGAGAAGTACGCAATGTCATTAGCCCGGAAATGCCGCTGCTGGCCAATACCGGTGATTTTGATCTTGCCCAGGCTAAAATGCTGAAAGAAGCCGGTATAAACGGGGTTTATCACGCAGTTCGTATGGGGGAGGGGGTTGTGACCGGGATTCCGGTGGAGACGAGAATGGCAACCATCAAAGCAGCCCAGGAAGCAGGGCTCAAACTTTGCACCTGCGTTGAGCCGGTGGGTCCGGAGCACACAGTGGAAGAACTGGTGGAAAAAACACTGATCAGTATAAACATGCACCCGGTATTCAGCGGGGTCGGGGGCCGCATCGCCGTGCCGGGAACCAAGCTTGAGAAATACGGTATGCTCAGTTCCTCCCGTCTGGCACTTTTTGATGCTATTTACAGGTTGGCCGCCGGGGTCGAATCCCCCCTGAATTGTTCGGGACACTCTTCGGTCGCAGCAAATGCCGGTGCTAACATTGCCTGGGCGGAAGTGGGCACCAACCCCAGAGACCTGGTAGAAAAAACCGAAAAAGGAGGACGCGGACAAAGCATGGAAGAGCTGCGTAAGCTTTTCAAAAGAACTGATTGGGAATTACGCAAAGGCCCGTCACCAAATTGGATGTAGGATATACTGCCTTGAAATCACTGTGTAAGGGATTTGATTAAATGGACGACAATGCTGTAAGTAATATAAACGACATTTTTATTTCCAAAAAGAAAACCAGGAAAATTGTCTCCATAAAAGAGTTGCTGCTTTTACTGTTGCCGCCGGTGGTAATGTTAATAGCCCTGTATATTCATATGGTCCTGCCCAATGTTTATCCGCCGGGATATAAACCAACTGTGTATCCGGTGTTTCTGAAATTATGCATCGGGATCTATCTCTTATTTATGATCATGGCAGGCTTTACTCCCAGGCTGAGGGAAAGAATGCTTTATCTGGTGGGACTATTCACAGTGAGTTTCATTTTGATTGAAGCCCTTGATATAGCCACATTAAAAACGGGAAGACTGCTGCTGCCATTTGTACCCAGTCCGGATAAAATCATTGCTTCATTTACCGGCAATGTGGGAAAAGTAACCGAAAGTTTTGTGGCTTCAATGAAACTGCTTTTTATCGGGCTCTTTTTTGGAACTGTGACCGGTTTTATTTCCGGTATCCTTATTGGCTGGAGCAAGCATTGCAATTACTGGTTCAGCCCGGTACTTAAAATAGTCGGGCCGGTTCCTTCCGCAGCCTGGCTGCCAATCGCGGTGGTGCTTTTTCCAACCAACCATGCTGCCAGTATTTTCCTCATTGCGCTCAGTGTTTGGTTCCCGCTGACCGTAACCTTAAGCTCTGCCATTAAAAACACGAATAAAAGCTGGATCGAAGCTGCCCGTATTTTGGGGGCCAGTGAGTGGTACATCCTGTTTCATGTAGCGGTCCCGGCAGCTTTACCATCGGCGTTTATAGGTATGTTTATGGGACTGGGCGCTTCGTTTACCGCTTTGATTGTGGCGGAAATGCTGGGCGTAAAAGCCGGACTGGGATGGTATATTACCTGGGCTCAGGCCTGGGGGGAATACGCTCGGATTTTCAGTACCGTCATAGTTTTCTCAATTGTTTTCTTCAGCCTTATTAGTTTGTTATTTAAACTGAGGGATCATTTGCTGAAATGGCAGAAGGGGTCGATGAAATGGTAGAACATCATTTGCTGGCTAAAGACATCACCAGAATCTATGACGATGGAGACAGCAACCGTGTACATGCCCTAGATCATTTCAACCTGGAAATCGATCATGGAGAAATTGTCTCTCTGGTAGGGCCCAGCGGCTGCGGCAAGTCCACTTTCCTACGCCTGGTGGCCGGACTTGACCTTCCTCAAGACGGCAGGCTGGCCTATAATCATCAGCCCATCAACGGCCCGCATTATGACCGCGGTTTTGTTTTTCAGGATTCTAACCTGTTTCCCTGGCTGTCGGTATACGACAACATCGCTTTTGGGCTGAAGGCCCGGGGGCTTTATCGCAAAAGCAGAGAAAAAGTACAGGAACTCATTGAACTGGTTGGGCTACAGGGATTTGAAAATTTATATCCTTATCAAATATCAGGCGGAATGGCGGGGCGTACATCTCTGGCCCGAACTTTCATCCAGGAACCCGGGTTGATACTTTTGGATGAACCGTTAAGCGCCCTGGATGCATTCACCCGCATGGCGATACAGGATGAAATCATTAAAATATGGGAAAGGTGCAAGCCCATCATCGTTTTAGTAACCCATGACATTGAGGAAGCAGTATATCTCAGTGACAGAGTTATAGTTCTGTCACCCAGGCCGGGAAAAGTCATCGGCGAATTTCAAATCACTCTGCCCCGGCCACGCAACCGGACTGCAGACGACTTTGTCCATATCCGCCGGGAAGTCATGGATACCTTACATTTTATTTGATGGCCGCCACATTCATGGTCTGCCGGTACTTCTCACGGCATGAAGTAAGGCTTTTACAGTCAGGTTTATGAAACTCAGGGCAAGGTATAAAAGAAAGGGGTGTTGTGCAGAGCCAAAGCTAATGCACCGGTGCTATTTGAGGGCAGGTCGCTGACGTGAGAGTTTTGCATAATTAAATTTTTCCTATGATTAAGCAGTAACTTTGCGAATGTCATCCTGAGGCAAAGCCGAAGGATCTTAAAATTCTTCATTAAAGATCAGAATGACAAATGGGGTCCCGGAGATTATGCAAAACTCACGACGTATCAGAGTAAACAAAATTAGATCATGCTAGGAGTGAATTATATTGAAAAAGAAAACTACCGTTTTGTTGTTGATTATGGCTATTTTATCTTTGGGTTTAACCGGCTGTGGCGCTTCCGACAGTAAAGATAAGAACGGCCAGTCTGCCGATGCCAAGAGCAACAAAATTATTGTTGGATATTGGGGTGGGACCTGTGAAGCCCCAATATTTATCGCTCATGAACTTGGCTATTTTAAAAAGGTTGGCCTGGATGCGCAGCTCTTGAAGATCACCACTGATGTTGCTCCGCTGATGGCGAATCATGAATTGGATGCCTATGAGGCGACACCTGACCAGTTTAAACCGATTGAACAGGGACTTGACCTGAAACTGGTCGACGGTGTACATATCGGGTGCATTCAGGGTGCTGCCAGACCGGACAGTGGCATCAAGACCGTAGCTGATCTGGAAGGCAAGAAGGTTGCTGCAGCTGTAGGCAGTATCGCTCAGATTCAAATTTCTTCCCAGATGGTTAAACTTGGTAAAGACCCGCAGAAAGTGAATTGGGTTAGCTATCCTTTGCCGCAAATGGAAACAGCCATGAACAGAGGAGAGGTAGATGCCTTTGCCGCTTATGACCCTTTTGCCGAGATAGCGGTACAGAATGGTGCCGTAAAATTTTATTCCAACACCTTTGATGAAGGGCTGGCCGAATATTACTGTTGTTTCCTGGGTGTAAACGGAACTTATCTTAAGAAAAACCCTGATAATGTCAAAAAATTGGTTGAAGCATTCTCAATGGCGGGTGCATACCTGGAAGAACATCCTCAGGAAGCTGCCAAATTAATGATCGATAAAGGCTATGTAGCCGGCACAGTTGAGCTCAATGGGAAATTGATAGACGACTATAAATGGATATCCGGCGACAAGGATCTCGCTTATACCAGTATTCTTGAAATTTGGAACCAGATTGACCGGGCCGGAGCCCTCGAAAAAGGTGCCGATAAACAAGCTTTGGCCAAGAACATGTTAGTCTGGCTGGGAGACCAGAAATAGAAATAATCACTAAACTAACTGCCCATGTCCGCAGCACCCAACATTTATTTATATCTGACAGTATCCGATAAGGTGGATTATGCCGGGATGCTGTTAAGCTCAAAAGAAGGAGAGGTTTGTAATGGTAAAAAATAAAACCTGGCCTATTACTGCGGGAGTGGCAACGCTTATTGCGTTGACTATGCTTTTAATACCCCATATTTTCCCGCCTTGTGACGGGATGGTGGAAACCGCTATGGGCGGAGCCGTACCCATGAAGTGCCATTGGACCTTTCAGGCCGAGATATTGGTTTCGGCGGCAGCACTGCTGGTGGCAGCGGGACAATTTTTCCTAAAGGGAGTGGAAGCACGCCGCCTGTCAGCGGTCTTTCTTATTCTTCTGGCGGTTATGGCGCTCTCGCTTCCACAAAGCCTGGTAATCGGGATTTGCATGAAAGCCGGTATGGCCTGTAGTATAACTAAAGCCTGGACCGTAGGGACTGCCATCTTGCTTTTGCTGCTGGGGCTATATCAGGTTTTTACTGCCGCTAAATCTGAAATTAAGAAAGTGATGATCCAAAATGTTTAAAATCATTCGCCATAGTTTAACCAAAAGATGGATACAGTCGGTGGCTACCCTGTTCACGGTCGCAATCAGTGTGGGCATTCTTTTCGCCCTTTATCTACTCTATCACGGCATAACGATGGGACTATCCACCAGTGAAAACCGTATGGGGGCAGATCTGCTGGTAATACCCGATGATGCCCGGGATCTGCAGGATTCGTCGGAGCTATTGTTTACCGGTGCCCCGGTCTGTATCTATATGAATAAAAATTATGAAAAAGAAGTAGCGCACATTTCCGGTGTGGAAAAGGTAAGTGCACAGTTCTTTACCCAGACTTTGAACGCTTCCTGTTGCAGTACTGCGACGGCCACACGGCTAATAGGATTTGATCCTGCTACGGATTGGGCCGTACAGTCATGGCTAAAAAAATTACCCGCTAAATCACTTGCCTACAACGAAGTTCTGGCTGGTAGAAATGTATCGGGTTTCATCGGCAGCAATACCTACATTTTGGGAAAGAAAGTTCATGTGGCAGCAAATTTCGAGCCCACCGGAACGAGCCTGGACCACTCCATAATTATGAATATTGATCTGGCGCGAAAAATGGCCCAGGGGAAACCGGAATTACAGCATTTCTGGCAGCGCTATGGAGATCCTGACCAGATCATATCAGCCCTGCTGGTAAAAGTTGAGGCAGGTAAAAAAGATGAAGTTGCCAATGCTATTACCGATTTGGGTGATCTGGCAGTGATTAAATCCTCGGATATCTTACAGGGGATCAAAGACCAGCTGGATACGGTGTTCTATATCATGTTAGGTGCCGGACTGCTGGCGGCGCTGGCCTCGATCTTTCAATTGTTTGCCCGCTTCTATTCTCTGGCCTGGGACCGCAAAGGTGAGTGGGGCCTTTACCGCGCTATGGGGGCTACCCGGCGGGATTTAAAAATTTTGGTGATTGGGGAAGCTTTATGTCTGACTTCGGGGGGTATCATTCTGGGATTCATACTGGGCAGTATCTTCTATTACCTAATTTTGCTTTTACTGGAGTCGCAAAAAGCCTTTCCTTTTATCCCAGCAGCATGGCCGGCTGTTTTGTTCGGAATTATTGGGATTACCACACTATTTGAGCTCATTGGTTTCATTTCGGCCTGGTTCCCGGCCCGGCAAAGCGGCAAAATTGAACCTTCCGCAGCAATGGCCCTGGGTGATATTGATTAGAAAGGAGGAAAGCGGATGCTTTTGGAGACTCAGAACATAAGCAAACAATATGGTGAAGAGGTAATACTGGATCAAATATCACTAGTCATCAAGCAGGCAGAATCGCTGGCTATTACCGGCCCTTCAGGCAGCGGGAAGTCTACTCTATTATCTATACTGGGATTGTTGCTGGAACCAACCGGCGGGGATATATATCTTAAGCAGCAGACAGTGTCCAATTTATCTGATGATAAAAGGTCGGAAATACGTAATCATTCCTTTGGCTTTATTTTTCAAAGCACCCAGTTGATAGGGTCTCTTACGGTGCTCGATAATGTTTTAGTACCGGCATACCTGGGGCGTAAACCCAACCTGGAAAGTAAAGCTATCAAAATATTGACTGAATTAGGCCTTCAGAACCGCATGAACTATTATCCTTACCAGTTAAGTATTGGACAGAAACGAAGAGTCGCCATAGCCAGAGCCATTTTACTTGATCCGGCCATAGTTTTTGCGGATGAACCGACCAATGACCTTGATCCGGTCAGAGCTGCGCAAATAGGTGATTTTTTGTACAGCCTGCCGCAAAAGGGATGTGCTTTGATTTTAGTAACGCATGACCCGAGTTTGGCTGAAAAAGCTGATAAAACCATAGAGATCGTTAACGGCAAAGCCATAGAAATATGCCGCTCAGTAGCAGGGCCGACTAAAAATAAAATCTATGCATAAGTATATAAATTTTTAATTTGGATTGGGAGGCTAAACAATGAACAAAAATATTGCTCAAATTATTAACAAAGCAATAGACGGCGGCGTAATCGATGCCCAGGAATTAAGAGAACTATTCGCCGTCAATTATTTATCAGAAGAATCCTATATGATACAGTATGCTTCGCATAAAATCAGTGAAACAGCTTCGAATGGGAAAGCGGAAGTACATGCGCAGATGGGAATTAATGTAGGACCATGTCCGAGAAATTGCCAGTTTTGTTCCTTTGCCGAAATAAATAAAATATTCACAGAGTCCAAACAGAATCCGTTAGATGAAATTATAGAAAACTGTTTAAAATTTGAAGCTGATGGAGCAAACGCCATTGACGTAATGATAACCGCCAACTATAACTTTAATGACTATTTGAATGTAGCAAGGGCTATAAAAACAGCCTTGAAAACAGATATTCCGCTCATCGCCAATGTTGGAGATTTCGGTGAAGAAGCTGCGAAAGAACTGAAATATGCCGGATTTACAGGCATTTATCATGCTATCCGTCTGGGCGAAGGCACCGTTACCGCAATTGATCCTAAACTGAGATGGAGGACCATACAGGCCGCGCAAAAGGCCGGACTTCTGGTGGGGACCTGTTTGGAACCGGTGGGACCGGAGCATAGCCTGGATGAAATGGTGGAAAAAACGATATACACCAGGGACATGAAGGCGGTCTACAGTGGAGCGGGGCGCCGCATTACCATTCCGGCCTCTCCCTTGGCTGCTCATGGTATGCTGAACTATGGACAGATGGGACATATTCTGGCGGCGGTAAGACTGGCGACCGGTTATGAAATGGTGGGCAACTGCACCCATGAGCCCAATCACATCGGTGCCATGGCCGGAGCCAATTTACTGTGGGCTGAGGTAGGCTCGAACCCCAGAGACGTTGAGGAAAATACGGTAAGGGGATGGACGGTCAAGAGGTGCCAGGATGTATTGAAAGAGGCCGGATGGGATATTCTGGAAGGTCCATCAGTTATGTATAGCAATAAGTAACTCTTATGGATTAAAATGAATTAGAGGCTGTTTTAATAGTAAATCTGAACCGCTGGCTTTATAAAGAAACGTACGGTAGGACAAACAGGAAGAAGGGGCTTTTATGACAAAACTCAGGTCTGTAACAGTAAAATTCCTGCCCGAAGTATTCGAACAAATTGAAATTATAGCGAAAAAAAGAGGGGAAACCATATCTGATACGATCAGGTATTTACTTAAGCGAGGCCTGGAGGAAAGAATCTATGAAGAGAATACAGATTTGCTTGCCAGTGTGGTCAGAACCCAATTGGAGCAAACCCTTAAGGCCTATGCGGTTTATCCAAACCTGGATAACGTTGAGCACCCTCTGAACCGCGGATTCACGGAAAGATTGGTTTTATACCGACCCAATAGAGATTCCAATCAATCCAACTTGAAAAGTTAATACAAAAAGGGACCGCCCAATTTATAACTATTAGGAAGGTTTGTTTCTCGCTATTCCAGCCGGGGACACACCTTCCTCTCAGGTCCGCTCCGCGAACCGGAGTAAGGAATGTCCCCGTTGTTGGTGTACCACTCGACCCCATCATCCGCTCAATTTTACAGGTGTTTCTCACCGTCTCTGCAAGTCGCGCCCAGGCTAATAATTCCATGCATATCTTCACGACTACCGCTTCAACTCCAGCATTACAATTTAATTCTCATTTTGATACCACCTTACTGTTATTCTGGGACAAATTATTTTAACCTAATTTTGCCAATCGCCGATTTATCCCCGTTTTTACGAAATCTTTACAAGATTTGATGATTGGCATATTTATTGCAATTCAAATTAACTAAATCAAGGTGGGAGGTAGTCGAATGTTAGATAGTAATGACAGAACTATAGATTATTTACGTATTTCTCTTACCGAACGCTGCAATCTGCGCTGTAGATATTGTATGCCCGAGGAGGGTATTAAAAATATTGGTCATGATCGAATCTTGACCCTGGAACAAGTATTTCGCCTGGTAAAGATAGCTGCCGGCGTAGGGTTTAAGAAAGTCAGATTGACCGGGGGAGAACCGCTGGTAAGAAAAAATATTGCCAAATTAATAGCGGATATTGCCAGTTTACCGGAAATTGAAGATATTTCGATGACCACCAACGGTTTGCTCTATGCGGATATGGCAGAAGAATTAAGGGATGCCGGTTTAAAAAGGATAAATATAAGCCTGGATACCATGCATCCGGAAAAATATCGCTATATTACTCGCGGGGGAGAGTATAAATATGCCCAAAGGGCTATTTTTAAAGCATTGGAACTGCAGATGAATCCGGTGAAATTAAATGTGGTGGCGATTAAAGGCTTTAATGACAACGAGGTGCTCGATTTTGCCGAACTGGCTTATAAATATCCCCTGCATGTACGTTTCATTGAATTTATGCCTATAGGTGATTTGGATTTTTACAGCCAGGAAAAATTCATTGGCATTGACGCTATACGCGAAAAAATTGAACAAAAATATGAACTGACCAACGACAAAGTGGTTACCGGTTCCGGACCGGCCAAATATTACAATATTACCGGCGGTCAAGGTTCCTTAGGGTTTATTAGTCCCATCAGCCACCATTTTTGCCATAAATGCAACCGTATTCGGATGACCGCTAATGGCAAGCTAAGAAGCTGCTTATACTATGAAAATGAAATAGATCTGCAAATGGCATTATTAAATGAACAAAGCGACGATAAGCTGAGAAGATTGTTTATTAAGGCAATTGAAACTAAACCGGGCCATCATCAGATGGAAAATGGATGGGGCAGTGATAACTATCGCAAGATGTGCCAGATTGGAGGATAAACATTGGAATTCACTCATTTAAATGAAGCAGGCCGTGCCCGCATGGTGGACGTTACTCTTAAACCGGATACCGATCGTATGGCGATAGCCGAAGGGACCATACGCATGAAGGCAGAGACCCTGCAGGCCATTCAGGAGGGGGTAATTAAAAAAGGAGATGTTCTCGCGGTAGCTCAGGTAGCTGGTATTATGGGGGCCAAACAGACTGCCGGTATTATTCCTATGTGTCATCCCTTAGGTCTTACTTCGGTTGATATAAGTTTTACTTTTGATGAGAAAAACCCGGGAATAATCGTAAAATCCTGGGCCAAAACCAGCGGAAAAACCGGGGTGGAGATGGAGGCCATTACTGCCGTCAGTATTGCTCTGCTAACCATATACGATATGTGCAAGGCCGTAGATAGATGGATGGAAATGACTGATATCAAACTATTGGAAAAATCGGGCGGTAAGAGCGGACACGTAATCAGAAGTAAAATATAAAAGTTTGAAGAAGGTAGTAAGTAACTGCAGGTAGAAAGAATACATAATAAAACAACTGTGAGGTGGTGTTTATGTATAGAACCGGGATTCTGGTAATGAGTGATAAAGGTTCCCGCGGTGAAAGAGTAGACCTTAGCGGACCTGAAATTGAAAAAATGCTCGGTCCCAATTATAAAGTTGATTATTATGAAATAATACCGGATGAAAAAGAAGTTATAACTGAAAAAATTATCTATGCCTGCGATGTTTTGTCCCTTAATCTTATTTTAACCTCCGGCGGAACCGGTTTTTCCTTGCGGGATAACACGCCTGAAGCCACCCTGGAGGTAATTGAAAGAATAACACCGGGAATACCGGAAGCAATTCGTTATTATGGGCTTACCAAAACGCCCAAGTCCATGCTGAGCAGAGGAGTAGCCGGGATTAGGGGAAAAACACTGATCATTAATATGCCGGGTAGTGTCAAGGGAGTTCGTGAGTCTCTGGAGGCTATTCTCCCCGCACTCGATCATGGTCTGGATATTTTGATTGGTTCGGCGACCGAATGTGGACAAGGGTGAGAAAATAAATAAATAAAACCATAGAAAGGATAATGCATATGCAAGCAGCTGAAGCTAAAGTTTTATCGGTAAATATATCCGAAAAGCGGGGGGAAAAAAAGCATAATGTGGGCAAGGCTTATTTAAAGGCAAATTACGGTATTGATGTTGACGCTCACGCCGGGGACTGGCACAGACAGGTCAGCCTGCTCTCACTTTCAAGTTTTGAAAAAATGAGAAACCTCGGGGCGGATGTAAATTATGGCGATTTTGCGGAAAACATCACGGTTGCAGGAGTTGATGTAGCCACTTTACCCATCGGAACGCAAATAAAGATTGGCGAAGCCCTTATGGAGCTGACCCAGATCGGTAAAGAATGTCACAAAGGCTGTGCTATTATGCAACAGGTAGGAACCTGTGTGATGCCATTGGAAGGTGTCTTCACCCGGGTGCTGGAAGGTGGATGGGTTAAGGTAGGAGATAAAGTTGAAATAAAAGCATCCGGAACACGGGACCCATTTGTAATATCACTTCCTGAGGATAGCTGATTTATTAGTAACCCAACTATTTTAATATATTCTTCAAAACGCAAAGCTTACTGCATGTAGCCTTGCGTTTTATTTTTTCTACTTCGTGTTCCATAATGAGAAAGCTTTTCTCATTATGAAACTAAACCAGACCTTAAAAAATTTGTGAAAAGGCCATTTAAAGGGATTGAAATACTATTGCGTATATGGCATAAGAATTGCATTAAAAACAATTAAACCAAAGCCAATATAACAAAAGGCAACAATACGCAAGTATAATAAATAGTAAAGTTACTTTATGACTCGTATAGTTGCAAATAGTATCTTAATTACAGCAAAGAGGAGGAATCATTGTGAAACTATTCAAAAAAGTCCTGATTCTAGGCGTTATGATGGTGGTACTATTGGGGATGTCCGTCGCAGCGGCCGCAGCAGCCAATGTAAATGTTGCCGTCGACGGCAATCCCATTTCCATCGCGCCTGATTATGGAACACCGTATGTAGATTCGGCCAACCGGACCATGGTGCCCATCAGAGTCATATCGGAAAATCTGGGCGCAAACGTTTCCTGGGATCAAGCCACCCAGACCGCAGCCATAAATGGCTCCATAAAAGTCAAGCTCGGCTCCAACCTAATTCAAACCTCTTACGGACCAATAACCATGGACACCAGTGCAACCCTGAAAGACAGCCGGATATACATTCCTTTCAGATTTGTAGGCAACGCTCTGGGATATGATGTCAGTTGGACCGGCGACACTAATACCGCCAACATCATTACCAAATCTGACCTGACCATATCCGCTGCCGCCAGTTTAAAAAATGCCCTGGATGAAGTTAAGGCCATGTATCTGGAACAAAAGCCGAATGCCCAGATAGCAATCACCTATGGCGGATCCGGTGCTCTGCAGCAGCAAATCGAGCAGGGCGCACCGGTTGACCTTTTCCTGTCAGCCGCAGCCAGCAATATGAATACTTTAAAAAATGAAGGACTGATGGACAACAGTACTGTCAAGAATCTTCTGCAAAACAAGGTGGTTATGATCGTTCCGGGTGATTCGACCCTTAAGCTGAGCAGCTTCAAGGATATTACCGACAGTTCGATAAAATACCTGGCATTGGGAGAACCCAGCACGGTTCCGGCCGGGAAGTATGCCGAACAGGTATTTACATACTATAACCTGCTGGATCAGGCCAAAGCCAAGGCGGTTTATCAAAAAGATGTTACATCGGTGCTGACCGTGGTAGCAAGCGGCAATGCCGATGCAGGTGTTGTATATTCAACTGATGCGGCCTCTTCAGACAAGGTAAAAGTTATTACAACCGCACCCGAAGATTCTCATGATCCGGTAACTTACCCCGGGGCAGTGGTTAAAGCAACCAAACAGCCGATAGCAGCACAGGATTTCTTGAATTTCCTTACATCTGACAAAGCCAAAGCAGTATTTGTAAAATATGGCTTTACCGTTTTATAGGAGAAAGTAATTTTAACATGAACTTTGATCTTTCACCGGCATGGATCTCTATCAAGGTTACTCTGTTTGCCACCGGCATTATATTTATACTGGGGATTTCTGCAGCATGGTGGATGACAAATTACAGAGGCAGATGGCAAGGTTTGCTGGACGGCATCCTTACCCTGCCTCTTGTTCTGCCTCCTACGGTAGCAGGGTTTGGCATTCTCTTGCTTATCGGCCGGCATGGACCTGTCGGGAAATTCTTCAATCTTTTCGGAATCAACCTTATTTTTTCCTGGTATGCGGCAGTCATAGCATCTGTGGTGGTGGCATTCCCGTTGATGTATAAAACCACCAAGGCGGCCTTTGAGCAGATTGATCCCAATATCCTGAATGCGGCCAGAACCTTAGGCGTTTCTGAATGGAAAGTATTCCGCCGCATTACAGTTCCTCTGGCCTGGCCAGGGATTGCAGCCGCCACGACCCTTTCCTTTGCCCGCTCATTAGGAGAATTCGGCGCCACCTTAATGGTTGCCGGCAGTATTCCGGGTAAGACCGAAACGATACCGGTGGCTATTTATTTCGCCACTGAGAGCGGAGATATGAGAGCCGCCCTTACCTGGGTATTGATTATATTTGCAATTTCTTTGACGGTTATAGTATCAACCAATTACTGGGACAGCTATCAGCAGAAAATCAAACTGGGGGCTGTGAGGAGGTAGTATGGGGCTAACAATCGATATAGAAAGGAAACTACCCGGATTTAAGCTCAAGATTAATCTTTCCTGCGGTCAGGAGATAATTGGAATATTAGGCGCGTCGGGTTCGGGAAAGAGCATGCTTTTAAACTGTATTGCGGGATTGGTAAAACCTGATAAGGGCAGAATCGCCTTGCATGATACGGTTTTTTTCGACTCGGACCGGAAAATAAATATAGCGCCGCAGGATAGAAAAACCGGTTATTTATTTCAAAATTATGCTATGTTTCCTCACCTGACCGTGGCTGAAAATATTGCCTTTGGGCTGGATCACTTACCTAAAGCGGAGCAGCAAAGCCGAGTTTCTGAGCTGCTGGAAAGCTTTCACCTGGCGGATATGGGGAAACGATATCCGGCCCAACTTTCAGGGGGACAGCAACAACGGGTGGCATTGGCCCGGGCCATGGCGGTGGAACCAAAAATCATACTGCTGGACGAAGCCTTTTCAGCTCTGGACGCATATTTGAAAGCTCACCTAATTAAGGAAACCATAGAATCACTCAAGAAATTTCAGGGAATTACTCTTTTTGTAACCCATAACATGGACGAAGCCTACCGCCTGTGCAATCGTATCGTATTCCTGAATAACGGCAGGGTAGAGACGGTGGGTTCCAAAGAGGAAGTGTTCCAACAGCCGAAGACGCTTGAAACGGCAAAAATTACCGGCTGCAAAAATATGGCGTCCGCGGTCCGCCAATCCGAACATATTGCTCAAATTCCGAACTGGGGTATCCAGGTGGCAACCGCAATGAGGATTGAAAACCGGGAAGGCTTCCTAGGAATCAGAGCCAACCATATTAAACTGGCAGCTGAAAACGTTCAGGAAAACTGCTACCCGGTATGGATTGCAGATGAAAGCGATGCGACCTTCAGCACCACCCTTTACCTGAAAATAGGGTCAATTCCCAAACGGCCGGATGATTTTCATATTCAATGGGAAATACGCAAAAATCAAAGAGCCGAGTTAAGTAATCTGCCCCAGCCCATCAGAATTTATATGGATCCGGAAGATGTATTTTTTATGGCTAAATGAGAGTTTTGCATAATTCCAAAAACCCAATTTGTCATTGCTATGAATAACGTTTTTTGTCATCCTGAACGTAGTGAAGGATGACATACTATTCGTTTATCGTGGTGCGGACATCGCATGATAATTCTGAGCTTTAGCGAAGAATCTTAAGATCCTTCGGCTTTGCCTCAGGATGACATTCGCAAAGTTACTGCTTAATCATTAACCCGATTGGCAATTCTCAAATAAACAAGGAGTATAGGTGGGGGTATTTTGAAAAACGGCACAGGACAAATCATACGGCTAGTAATACTGCTGGCTTTGATTTTAACATCGTGCACGGGCTGCCGGCAAAGTCCATTGCTGAAACGGATTGTCTATGTACCTCAAGCTGAACAAATCAATTTGAATGATAATGACCGGCCTCCCAACCATGATAAGCGAAATACTGCAGCTGCCCAGGAAAAAAATGAACAGAATGCGAATGATAAAGCCGATTCTGATCAACAAGCGATAGGCCGGACCGATACTCAGCCCGGCATAACCCGGCAGGGCAATGGTGACAGTGAGTATGGCGCCGGTGGCAAATCCGGGGAAGGAGCCCTGGGGCAGATAGTAAGTGATGAGGGAGAGCCGGTGGAAGTACCGGAATCAGTAGCTAATGTCACTACCGTTAGCCAGGATACCGGCAGCCCCCATTGGAAATCATCCAGGACTGACCGGAGTAAATATACCGGCGCTATGGGAAACGGCCTGTTTAACGGCCAGGGTACGTATAGCTGGGCTGATGGCGATAAATATACCGGCCAATGGGAAGATGATTTGTTCAAAGGCCAGGGAACATATTCCTGGACCAATGGCGATAAATACGAAGGTGAATGGCAGGATGACATGTTTCAAGGTCACGGAATATATACCTGGGCCAGCGGAAGTTCATATGAAGGCGAATGGAAAGACGGCGTTAAAGAAGGACAGGGAACTTACAGCTGGGCCAACGGTGATAAATATACCGGCACATGGAAAGCCGGTGTTAAAGATGGCCAGGGAACTTATACCTGGGCTGATGGAAGTATATATACCGGTGCATGGAAATATGGGGTCAGAGAAGGGCAGGGAACTTATCATGGAGCCGATGGAACTATATACGAAGGATGGTGGTCAAATGACAAATTTACCGCCCGGCAAAGTGATTAAAAATGCGGAGCCATCTGCCGGGCCACTAGCGGGTATGTCGTTGTACTAAAATTTATTGGAGATAATAAATATGAAAAATTATTTAGACGAAAATACGAAAAATTTGGACTATGAACTGCTCACCACCAAGCAGACGGCTGATTCACATCGCATGATCCGGTCGATCATCGATAACATTGAAACGGTTATTGCAGGCAAACGGGAAGTTGTGGAGCTTACGGTACTTTGCCTGATTGCCGGCGGACATGTGCTGATCGAGGATATTCCCGGGGTGGGCAAAACCAGCCTGGTTCGCGCCCTGGCTAAATCAATCGACTGCAGGTATAACCGTATCCAGTTTACGCCTGATGTTATGCCTTCCGATGTGTCCGGTTTCTCCATTTACAATCAGAAAAGCGGAGAGTTTGAATTCCGTCCGGGAGCGGCTATGAGCAATATAGTGCTTGCCGATGAAATCAACCGTGCCTCCGCCAAGACCCAGTCGGCGATGCTGGAAATAATGGAGGAACGCCAGGTCACGGTCGACTCCCATACCTATAAAATGGAGCAGCCTTATATGGTCCTGGCCACTCAAAATCCAATTGAAGCGCTGGGCACGTATCAGCTGCCGGAAGCGCAAATTGACCGTTTTATGATTAAACTTTCGCTGGGGTATCCTGCTTACGAGGATGAAATCAAGATTGTAATGAAGGGCGAAGCAGCCAAACAGACTATTTCCCCCGTTGTTACCGGGAACGATGTCAGGGAACTCCTGCAAATATGCCGGCAGGTTTTATGCACCAAACTGGTGGCGTCCTATATCGTCAGCATTGTGGAAGCAACCCGAAACCATCCGGATATTAAATTGGGAAGCAGCCCCCGCGGAAGCATAGCTCTCTATAAGCTCAGCCGGGCTTACGCCCTGGCCCGCGGAAGAAATTATGTACTTCCTGATGATATAAAATATCTGGCCCCTTACGTGCTGGGGCACAGGATCATCCGGACCAATGCAGCCAAAAACGAGAAGAAAACGGCGGTTGATATCATAAGCGGAATAATCCGGCATACTGCCGTTCCCGTAGAACCCAACCGGCAGGAGTCATATAATGAAAAATCCGTCTGCGCCAGTTAATAAATTTATCCTTAAAATTGTCATAATATTCAGTCTGCTGTTGGTATCCCTTTTTCCGGCCCGATACATAAACAGCGTTTACGGGTATCTGCCGTTCCTGGGACTCCTGTCTTTGCTGCTGTTATCGGGTTTGTATCTTCTGATTATACGGGGCTGCATACGTTTTGAGGCCAGGGATGCCGATACCGTATGCCCAAGAGGTGAAAAGGTAAACATCATTCTGAAAATTGTGAACCGGTCTTTTTTGATTTGTCCCAAAGCCCGCGCCAATCTGTATGTGTCAGATTTTTTCGGCGGCTATGATTCTGTTTTACCGGCTCCTTTTACCATGCCGGCCCGGGGCGAAGCGGAATTCTCCCTGGCCATTCAAATGAATCATATTGGAATATATACGGCAGGCTTGAAAATGCTCCAAATATATGACCTGCTGGGAATTTTCAGTACCACAATCACAGGAAGCAGAGAGTTTACCGTAACAGTAATGCCCAAGACATTAGCGTCGGAGAAGATTGAATTTAAGGATAGCATGCTGGCGGAAAGCCATAGTACGCAGAGTACGGTAAGCGACGGATTCGATTACACCGGTGTGCGGGAATATGCCCTGGGTGATTCCATTAAACGCATACACTGGAAACTCTCGGCTCATTCCAATAATTATATGACTAAGATTACCGAGACCGGTACCAGGAATGATCTGGCGGTGGTCATCGATCTGTTGATCAGTGGGATCGAGCCCGATAAGCTGCCCGGAATCTACGATTGCATTGTTGAAACCGGGCTGTCCTTAATTAAGCAGGCTATGAACCGGGATATTGAGTATTCACTGCTTTTCGTGGGGAAGAACCGTGAGCTGGCCCGGGTATTTCCGAAAGGCCGGCCCGATTTTGAAAATCTGGTGCGGCTACTGCCTGGTGCTGAGACTGATTCCCCGGCCGATATACCTGACGGTGCCAGCATCCTTGCCAAAGAAGGCCGTTTAGGAAACCGGAGCGCCAATATTATTCTTTGCACCTCCCAAATAACGAATCATCTGATCCAGGAACTGATAAACATCAAACAACAACAGAGAAATCCTATGTTGTATTACATAATCAGGCCTGATGTAAATCTCCGGGCGCTTGAGGATCTGAAAGCTCCGCTCCAGGTGCTGGATGACTACAATGTTCTATATCATTTGGTAAAAGCCGAAGCAGCATCTTAACAGCAAAGGAGGCAGGAGGCTGCGGATATGAAAAAATATATTGGGGAATATTTGGGGGACTTCATATTATGTATTTTAATTGGGACAGGCCTTGCTTTAAATGTATTTGCCGGATATGAGATGACAGATCCATGGTCAGGCCATCTATGGGCAGTTGCCGGTATGGTTACGGCGGTTATGGTTCTGCTGTTCGCTGCCTATTATAAACGGATACTGCTTGTAATTTCATTTATAGCAGAAGCTGCCGCACTGATTGCAGCCATCATTATTCTACAGAAAATGGGCGTCTTCACTGCGTCGAAGACCATAGACCAAAATCCGCTCTTATTCTGGATAATTGTTATTTCCACATCTGTGTTGGTTTTTTGGGCGGCCCGAAGCAGGGCCGGAATTATTATTTTGTTCCTGGCGGGAACCATAATGACCGCCGCTTTCGATTTCTTACAGTTTCCGGTCTGCCAGGGGGGATACCTGGCCTTTGTTTTTGGAGCGTTTGTTCTGCTTTTGTACCGGATCTATTGTATTTCATTTAGGCATTCAGATAAAGTCCAAGCCGCTTTCAGCCGTTATTTTGTTCAGTCGCTCATTATTAGCCTGGCAGCATTGATGTTAGCCGGCGGAGTGTACTATGGCCTGGTAAAGCCCATGTCACCTCCGACCGATCAAGTGAAGCTGACGGCCCAACTCATGTCTATGGATATTGTAAGAAAGGCGGGCATTTCGTCCGTAACGGTAATACCTGCCAATGAAATGGTAAGGGAAGTGCAGAAGGAGAACCAAAGCAAAAACCATAATGAACCCGAAAAGGAAGGAAAGATCGTTCAAGGCCAAAACCCCATGACTACCAAGAAGGTTACCTTTCCATTGCCTTCGAATTTTATATGGATGGCCGCAGTCTCCGTTATAGCGTTTCTTGCCCTGGCCATGGTTATAAAGCTCTTAGGGCGGAAAAGATGGTACCGGGATCTGCTTCAGCAGTCAAAAGAAGACTCGGCCCTAGAGCTTTACAACTACTTTTTAAAGAAAATCAGAAAAACGGGATGCGGACGGCCTGACGGCCATACTTTGCTTGAATATGCTTATGGTTTGCAGACTAAACTGGAGCCTTATGCGGTCGGTGACGCCAATTTTCTGAGTCTGACCCAAATATACACGAAAATACTTTACGGCTGCCAAAACATTTCGGAGGATGAATGGGAGCTGTTCATTGATTTTTATAAAGAACTTAACCGCAATCTTAAAAAGGAAATGGGAAGCTTAAAGTATTTAGTTCATCTTTTCAGTATTTAGGCTCCGACGGCCAGGCTGAATCTATTTTTGTAAAGGTTCAAATTGGTATTTGCTGAAGATTTGAGCAGCTTCAGGACTGGCCAGGAAATTGGCAAAATCCCGGGCAGCGGATTGATTCTTACTGGCTTTTATGATGGCCATAGGATAGACAATCGGTTTATGGGAATTTTCCGGAGCAGTGGCTATAATTTTGATATCGTTAACATTATAAGTATCAGACCGATAAACCAGTCCGGCATCAACATTTTCGGTTTGAACATAGGTCAGGACCTGTCTTACATCTTTGGCCAGTACCAGTTTCGATTGTATCTGGTTATAGAGCTTCAAGGAAGTAAGGGTATCCTGAGCATATTTGCCGGCCGGCACTGTTTCCGGTGTACCAATACTGACCTTATTAATAGTCTGATCAGTGAGACCGTTAAAATCTTTAAGAGTGCTGTTTTTGCCTGCGATCAGGACGAGTTGGTTACCCAGCAAATTTTGGCGGCTGTCTGCTACGATGAGATTTTCCTGGGCCAGTGCATCCATCTGTTTGACTCCGGCGGAAATAAACAAATCGGTCGGCGCACCTTGTTCGATTTGATGCTGCAAAGTGCCGGAGGCAGCCAGATTATAATAAATTTTAACTTCCGGATGTTTTTTGGTATAAATGGCTTCCAATTCATTGGCTGCATCCTTGAGACTGGCGGCCGCGGCAACATTTAATTGGACGGTAGGCGGTGTGGTGGTTTGGGCTTCCTTTTTGGTACAACCGGCTAATAAAACTGCTAGTAACAATACCCCAACAAGAAAATATTTTTTCATTCTTATTCCTCCCTGAATACCAAAATGAGACTTTTGCATATTGATTAGCCTAGAAAAATGGGGGTTTGTAAAGTATAAAA